>Ga0210399_10000214_pt1 | contig 46913 bp, 36 predicted proteins | sample IncBWC14MmetaG_FD_150865 | JGI IMG/M metagenome (GOLD analysis project Ga0210399, IMG submission 150865) | Forest soil microbial communities from Barre Woods Harvard Forest LTER site, Petersham, Massachusetts, United States - Inc-BW-C-14-M | ecosystem: Environmental > Terrestrial > Soil >... | reverse complement strand
GAAGGGGCCGCCGAAGCCGGGCCCGAATCGGAGTTTCCCCGGCGCCCGGCGCCGCACGGCCGAGCCACAGCAGTACTGAGCCACAGCAGCCACAGCAGCAGCCACAGCAGTAGCCACAGCAGTACTGAGCCACAGCAGCCACAGCAGCAGCCACAGCAGTAGCCACAGCAGTACTTGACGACTCCGGCGGCCGCGGTGTAGTGTCCGCCGCCAAGACCCGGTCGTGTCGTGCCCGCGAAAGGGCTCGCTCTTCATCGTTCCCGCGTGCGCCTTCCCGCCCGGGCTTCTAAAGGAGAAGGGCCATGCTTCCACACCGGCAGAAGTCGCTGAGCCGACTGCTCGTCGCATTCAGTTTTTTGATCGTGGCGACGCCTGCCGTGGCCCAGTCCACGGCCGCCCTCCAGGGCACCGTCACTGATGCCCAGGGCGCGGTGGTGGCGGACGCCCAGATCCTTGTGCGGAACGCGGCCACGGGGGTCGAGCGGACCACGAAGAGTGACACTTCCGGTCACTACTTTGTCGCCGCCCTGCCCGTCGGCATCTATCGCATCGAGGTTCGGGCCCCGGGCTTCCAGAGCGCGGTCGTGAACAACGTCCCGGTGGAGGTCGCGCGGACGGCCGTCCAGAACATCCAGCTCGCCCTGGGGGGGGTGGCGGAAGAGCTGATGGTTCAGGGCGAGGGCCCCGTGATCGAGACCACCACCACCTCGGTCGGTCAGGTCATCGACCGGCGGACGGTGCAGGAGATTCCATTGAACGGCCGCCACTTCGTCGACTTGGGGCTCCTCATCCCGGGGTCGGTCACGCCCCCCCAGAACGGCTTCCTGACCGCTCCCCTCCGGGGCCAGGGCTCCTTCGCCTTCAACACCGCCGGCCAGCGCGAAGACACCGTCAACTTCATGGTCAACGGCATCAACCTCAACGACATGGTGCAGAACCAGATCACCTTCCAGCCTTCAATAAACACCGTCCAGGAGTTCAAGGTCGACAACTCCACCTACAGCGCCGAGTACGGGCGTAACTCCGGCGCCATCGTGAACATCGCCACCCGCTCGGGGACCAACGAGCTGCACGGGGAAGCCTTCGAGTTCCTGCGGAACGACAGCTTGGATGCGACTAACTTCTTCAACACCAAGAAGTCCCCCTTCAAACGCAACCAATTTGGGGCCAGCCTCGGCGGTCCCATCGTCAAGAACAAGACCTTCTTCTTCGTGAGCTACGAGGGCCTCCGCCAGCGCCAAGGCCTGGACATCAACAGCGGCGTGCTTCGGGACGACGAGCGGGCCGCCGTCACCGACCCCATATCCCGGAAGCTGCTAGACCTGATCCCGATCGCCAACGCGGTCGGACCCCGCGGGGACGGGAGGTTCATCGGCGCCGCGACCGCGCCCGTGGACATCAACCAATGGACGGGTGACCTCACCCATATCTTCACGACCCAGGACACTATCCACGCCTACTATGCGTACCAGCACGACAAGCGCGGCGAGCCCACGCTCCAGGGAGACACCGTCCCCGGCTTCGGCGATACCCGCGAGTCTACCCGGCAGATCCTCACCCTGAACGAGACGCACATCTTCGGATCGAACCTGGTCAACGAGGTCCGCTTCGGTTTCAACCGCATCCACATCACCTTCACCCCCAACGCCCAGCTCAACCCCGTCGACTACGGCATCAATGTCGGCGTGACGACCCCGATCGGCCTCCCCCAGATAACGATCACCGGTCTCGGCCTCGATTTCGGCGGACCCGCCCAGTTCCCCAACGGCCGCACCGACCAGACCTTCGTGGCGTCGGACACCCTCAGCTATCAGAGCGGTCGCCACGCTTTCAAGTTTGGGGGGGAATGGCGCCGGTTCTCGAACAGCAACTTCAACTCCGACCCCGGGGATTTCCGCTTCGCGAGCGTGGCCGACTTCGAGGCCGGGCGGGGGAACAGCTTCACGATCACGACCGGGGATCGGCCCAGCGACATCGTCCAGCAGGCCCTCGGCCTCTTCGTCCAGGACAACCTCAAGGCGACATCGCGCTTGACCTTCGAGTTGGGCCTGCGCTACGACCTCAACGTCCGGCCCACCGACAGCCAGAACCGATTCGTGGTCTTCGACCCCCAAACCGTCTCCCTGGTCCACGTCGGGACGACCATCGCCGACGTTTACCAGACCAAGGGTAACGTCGAGCCGCGGATCGGGGTGGTGTGGGACCCCACCGGCGACGGCAAGACGTCGGTGCGCGCCGCTTATGCGATCCAGGCGGACCAGCCGGTGACGAACTTCGTCAGTAACACTGCTGCCAATCCGCCCTTCGCCATCCCTTTGAGCTTCAGCGGCACCATCCGGCTCGACAGTGCCTTCAACACCGCGCGGGCCGCCGGCCTGTCCCCCATCACCGTCGACCACGGCTTTCAGAACGCCAAGGTTCAGTCCTGGAACGTAAACGTGCAACGGGAGTTGGGCCCGAGCCTAGGCGTGATGGTGGGCTACTTCGGCTCGAAGGGGCAGGATCTCCGGCTCTTCCTGAACATCAACCAGCCCATCAACGGCGTCCGGCCCTACCCCCGCCTCGCGGATACGAGCCCCATCCTGCCCGGCAGCGCCCTCGGAAACATCTTTGAGCACGCGAGCTTGGGCCAGTCCACCTACCATGCCCTTTGGGTCACGGCCAACAAGCGGATGTCCCACGGCCTCCAGTTCAACGCCTCCTACACCTTCTCGAAGTCGCTGGACTACAACTCTTTGAACTCCCAGAACGTGGTTATAGTCCAGAACAGCTACGATCTCGCGAACAGCCGGGGGCCCTCGGACTTCGATGCCCGCCACCGGGTGGTGCTCAACGCGATCTGGGAGCTGCCGCTGCACGGCAACCGCTTGGCGGACGGCTGGCAGATCGGCCTCATCACCCAAGCCCAGAGCGGCAACCCCCTCAACGTCGTCACCAACATCGGCGGTTTTACAGGTGTCGTCAACAGCCTGCGCCCGGATCTGGTGGGAACCATCGACCTCACCGCGACTCCCAACCAGTGGTTCAGCAACACCGTCTGCGACCCGCGGGTGGCCTCGTGCTCGGGCGCGGTCTTCGCGCTCCCGGTTTCCGCCGCGGGCGTCTTCCATTTTGGCAACCTGGGTCGCAACGCGGTCCTCGGGCCGCCGTTCTACGACACGGACCTCTCCCTCGTGAAAAACACGAAGCTGGCGGGGAGCACGATCCTTCAGTTCCGATGCGAGGCCTTCAACGTGTTCAACCACCCGAACCTTGGCCAGCCCGGACGCATCGCCACCGTGGGGAGCACCTCCTTTGGTCTTATCACCAACACGCGCTTCCCGACCGGGGACTCGGGCTCGTCGCGCCAAGTCCAGTTCGCGTTGAAGCTGCTCTTTTAGGCTTAGGGAACGGCCGCGTCGGACAGCCCGCGGGAGCACCCATGCCCAGGCTCGGCGGTCCGCTATGCTCGAGGGGTATCCGTGCCTCCCACCGAGCCGCCGGACGCGAGCTTCTGCTCGGCGAGCGCCACCGCCAGACTCATGGCGGCGACCAGGCTGCGGCCGTCTGCGATGCCCTTCTCCACGATGTCGAATCCGGTGCCGTGGTCAACGGAGGTGCGGACGAAGGGCAGCCCTAAGGTCACGTTCACGGCGTGTCCGAAGGCCAGAAGCTTGACGGGAATCAAGCCCTGGTCGTGGTAGGCGGCCACCACCGCATCGAATTCGCCGCGGACGGCCCGCACGAACAAGCTATCGGCGGCGAAGGGTCCCGAGACGTCAAGGCCCTCCCCGCGCAGGGCGGCCACCGCCGGTGACAACACATCCCGCTCCTCCCTGCCAAAAAGGCCGTTCTCGCCCGCATGGGGGTTGAGGCCGCAAAGGGCGATACGCCGGCGGGGGGCCCCAAAGCGCGGTAGCTCGCGATGGACCAGCCACACCACGCGCCGGATCTCCTCCCCCGTCACGGCGTCCGCCACCGACCGCAGGGAGCGGTGGATGGTGAGAAGGGCCACCCGGAGGCCCCCTCCCACAAACATCATGGCCACGTTCGGCGTCTCCGCCGCCTCCGCCAGCATCTCAGTATGCCCGGGCCACGCATAGCCCGCCGCCGCCAACGACTCCTTGTTCAGGGGCGCGGTCACGAGCGCATCCACGCGCCCGGACCTCGCGTCCTCGGCCGCGCGCAACACGGCTCTAGCCGCTGCACGACCCCCCGCTGCTGAGCTAACGCCCAGAGACACAGGCTCTTCCAGTGGGATGTCGACGACGGGGACGCCCAGGTCTTTCGGCGTCTTGAGGCCGAACCGCCGGCTGCGATCCTGAAGCGAAGCGAGGGGGCCGTAGACCACAAAGGGCACATCGGGGCGATCCGACGTATCCAGGGCCCGTAAGACAACTTCAGGCCCGATCCCCGCGGGATCGCCCACGGTCAGGGCAACCACCGGCTTCCGTGGCCCCGTCACGCCTTCAGGATAACCGACCCGCCCGACCTCGGGATCCGGAGCGCACCCAACAGATGCAAAGGCCGGGGTCTCGATTCCCACCTTTATCGGGCCGGTTGACCCTCCGCGACAACCCGGCCGGGCTCCCGGACCCGGGCGCATGGGACCCCGTCGTCGTCCTGTCCGGCTCAGGAGCGCGTTAGGGTGTAGGTGACGGATTCGTTGCCGGGACCCTGGTTGTCGATGATGACGACGTAGGTGTTCGCGGGCTCGACCGGGGTGGCCAATGTCTTGCTCGGCGTGGTGGCCGCGCTTTCGTCGACGCCTAGAAAAGTGCACGCCCCGTTCAGGTAGGCGGTAACGGTACAGCTCGAGGTGGCAACCCCAACCAAGAGGACGTCGGTGGCGGAGGTCCAAGTGACCTGTAAGGTGAGGGTTCCCCCGATGTCGGTGTGGACGGGGATCGCAAAGAACTGGTGAGCCAGGGGCGCGACCGAACCCAAGGCCACCGTGTTGGGTCCGGGGGTTGGGGACGCGGTGCCGCTGGGGGACGTCGACGAGCTGCACCCTCCGATCGAGGACACTACGGCCAGTACCCCGGCCAGAGGTACCACTCGCCTTAACATGGAGCCTCCTTAAGAACGTGGGACGTGGTCACTAGTCGGTCAGTTCTCCTGGAGGCACCTTTACTTAGCTCTCTCCCGCGCCGTTTCCCTTTTAGCCTCGGCCGGATGGCAGCGCTTACGCCTCCGACATCCTAAGCCAACTGCTCGCAGAGCGAAAGCGCGACGGCCGACGGGGCCAACTGGGCTCTTCCCTCGACTCGGTCCACCCTCGCGGCGACGGGCCCGGCCGAGGCGCCCCGGGGGAAACCTGATGGCCCCCTTCGCGTAGGCCACGTGGACGAAAACGAAGTGAATTGAGCATTGACAGGCGTAGTATCTGGGGCGAACGTCGCTACCAGGAGGGAAGCCATGATGACGCCTCGGCGGTTATCCGTTCTGATGTTCGTCCTCGCCGTCTTAAGCACGATCTCCCCGGCGACCGCAGACGACAAGGCCCTGCTGCGACTGCGTGCCTTCGCCGTGGACATGAGCGGCCTCAGCCGTCCCCGTGCGGGGACAATCGACATCGTGATCGAACGATGGTCGACCGACGAGGAGCGCGAGCAGCTGCGGAGCGCGCTGATCGAGAAGGGATCGGATGCTCTGCTCACCGCCCTTCAGAAGATCAAGCCGCGGGCCGGCTATATCTCGAGCTCGAACCGCTTGGGCTGGGACGTTCGCTACGCCCGGCTGGAGCCCTTCGGGGACGGGGGGCGGCGCGTGATCATCGCCACCGACCGCCCGATGAGCTTTTGGGAGCTCAGAAACCAACCCCGTTCCGTCGACTACGAGTTCACCCTCGCCGAGCTCCGGCTGACCAAAGACGGCAAGGGCGTGGGCAAGCTCGTGACCGCCGCCAAGATCACTTACAACAAGGACACCCGCTCGGTCGAGATCGAGAACTACGGCATCGAGCCCGTGCGCTTGAGCGAGGTCGAGGTCGTCGGGGGTAAAGAGGGTAAGGAGAAGTAAGCGGGAGGGCGCGCCCCCAGTTTGGCCTGCCCCCCCGCCCTTGAAATGGCGTGGTTGGGGCAGTGTCGCGAATCGGGAACACAGGTCGGACTGCCCTTTTCTAGGGCCTTCTCCAGAGCCACCGCGCTGGGCCGGCAGAGAGGGTCCACCAACCGGGGGGGCAGGTCGGCCGGTTTCCCATCACCGTCCTTCCGATCTCGCTCATGGGCCCCATTTGAATGGTGCCCGCCAGAAAAGTGAGACGCCCAGCCTCGTCGAAACGCGCAAAGACTCGATAAGGCTGTTCCGTCTTGTCAAGAAACATGGGCAAGCAAGAGGTGGTATGGCCCGGTCCGGAATCCAGGCCAACTGGGCTACCTCCATCTACGCTCTGGGCGGAAGGTCACCAGGGGTATCATCGTTACAACATGCTGCTGGCCTTCAAGGTGTGCCGCCGATGCGGCGAGGAGTACCGACCGGAAATTGAGCGCTGCGCCGATTGCGGGGGAGAACTGGAAGCCCGCTACGATGATGGCCACGGGGGTGTGATCCCGGCGAGGCCTCCCAACTCCGACCATGCCCCGACCGGGGGCCCGCCGCCGGAAGCATCCTCGGATCGGCCCCCGCAAGGAGAGAGCATCATCTACTCCGGCCGCGCTGCCGCCGACCTCAAACCCGTGGCCGAGCGGTTGATCGAGGTGGAGATACCGTTCCGCTTTGTCTGTCAACGCTCGACGGCGCAATCGGATCTGGCCCGTTTCGCGCTGGCGGTCAGCAACGAAAATCGAGCCCACGCGTTCAGGGTGATCGCACCTCTGCTCGACGCCGACCCCGAAGCCCTGGCCGCCGTCGAGCGGGAGTTCGATACCGAGGGCGGGTACCTCCGTTGCCCCGCGTGCGGCCAAACCCTGAACGGCGGAGCCACCAAGTGCCCGGCCTGCGCCTTGGCCTTGCGGGCGGAGGCGCAGACGTGCAGGTGGTGTGGCGAGCTAGTCGAACTGGCAGCCGAACGCTGTCGAGGTTGCGGCCGCTCGGCCTGAGGAGCAACAGGGCCAGTCTGCAGTCCCGCCGTGCGCCCGCCCCCGGTGGGTCGGTTTGCCGTCCGCACCGGTCCCGCCCACGGTGCCCTTGACCCCGTCCTTTGTTCAACCTCTGACCCTTCGGGGCCGGGCTTCTGGGGTAGGGCTTCTTGACCCTTCAGACCCGGGAGAGTTAGCCTCGCCTTACTAACAATGGTAGCGATTCACATTCGGGCTCCCGACGGGTCGCAGCGGGGCTTCCGGCTCATGAGGGATCGGATCCGGATAGGGCGTGCGGCCGACAACGACCTCGCCCTCCCCGACCCCAAGTTGTCCCGGCGCCACGCGGAGATCCTGCGAACGCCGGAGGGCCACATCTTGAGGGATTTGGGCAGCCGGAACGGCACCCGCGTCAATGGACAGCGCCTCCGATCCGATCGTCCCATTCGACCGGGAGACGCCATTGACCTGGGGCGCCATCACCTGACGCTGGACGAGGAGGCTCCGGGCGGAGGACAGCAGTCCCTGAACACGCAAAAGGCCATCCCGTCGAGAGACATCTCGGACCTGGAGGAAACCAAGCCCGACCTCGACCCTGGGGAGCAAGGACGTCGCCACCGGATCTTGGCCCACCTCATCCGAGCCGCCGGCGCCCTCACGACAAACCGTAACCTCCGGGAGCTCTTCGAGCGGGTGCTCGATCAGCTCTTCGAGGTCCTTCCCGCCGAGCGGGGCTGCATCGCCCTCCTAGAGGGTCATCCCCCGATGCCAATCATCAAGGCCAGCCGCACGCGGCACGGAACGGCTTTCGACCGGCTCAGCCGCAGCATCACCCGCCGCGTTCTGGAGGACCGCGTGTCCCTTCTGGTTCCGCGGCTTCTCGAAGATGCCGGGTTCGCGGGCCAGGAGAGCCTCGCGGCCAGTGGGGTCCGCTCGCTCATGTGCGCCCCCCTCTGGTTCACTGCCGGATCCGGCCAGCAGGAGGCGGTGATCGGCCTGATCTATCTCGACAGCCTCGAGGAGCCGACTTGTTTCACGGTGGAGGATCTCCAATTCCTGAGCGCCCTGGCCAATCTCGCTGCCATCCGGATCGAGGGCGCCCGGCTGCAAGCTGAGAGCCTTGACCACCAAAAGCTGCGCGAGGAGCTGCGGAAGGCAGGGGAGATCCAGGCCAGCCTCTTGCCCCAGATCCTTCCCGATTTGCCCGGCTACGACCTCGCCGCGTCCAATCGGCTCTGCAGCTCCGTCGGCGGAGACTACTACGATTTCCTCCTCGACCGCGGCCAGCTTCTCCTCGCCCTCGGGGATGTGTCTGGCAAAGGTACGGCGGCTGCCCTGTTGATGGCCTTGCTGCGGGCGGCTGTGCGAGCCCACTGGACGGAGGGCCCTCCTGCCGCCAGCCTGGCTCGCGCCAACGTCACCCTCTGCGAGACGATCCCCGAGAACCGCTACGCGAGCATGTTCCTGGGCAGACTCGATGCCGCCGGCGGTCAGCTCACGTTCGTCAACGCCGGCCACTATCCGCCCGTCATTGTCCGAGCCGACGGCCGGGTCCTGAGCCTAGGCGAGGGCGGACCCGTTCTCGGGGTATTCCCCTCCGCGGCCTATGCCAACAACAGCTGCACCATCGGCCTGGGGGACGCTCTCGTGGTCTTCTCCGATGGTATCGCCGAGGCCCGGGACGCCAGTGAAGCGGAGTTCGGGCAACACGGAGTGGCCGCTGTTGCTGTCCGAGAACGCGGCCGAGAGGCGCGGGCCCTTGCCGACGCGATCTTTGAGCAGGTCGCCCGTCACGTGGGTGCGGGCCGGGTCAACGACGACCAAACATTGATCGTTGTGAAGCGGCGCTGAACCCCGGGCCCGCGGTCGCGGTTTAGCCGATCGCTTCGACCCGATATTCGAGGGAGATGACCAGGGCGCCGTCCGACTCCTTCCTGACCGCGCTCGGCGCCGAGACGAAGCCACCCACGCCGCAGTGCGGACAAGACATATAGATCGCCAGCCGCGTCCCGTCCGAGGGATATCGGCAGGCCAAGGCAAACATCTTGCCGCAGGCGTCGCAGCGGTGCTCGCTCCTACCCTTCGTCGTCAGGTCCATACCACTTCGAGTTGGTGCAACTCCCGTGCCCAGTCTCCTCTTGCCGACGATCTCCCCGGAAGTTGCACACGGTTCGGCCGTTGACGCACCTGCGACTCCCCGCGGCTGGCCGAGAGGCACAACGAAAATGGCCCAAATCTGGCAACCCCGTCGCTTGTCCCCAAGGCCGCCACTTGGAAACGTGTCATCGGATGCTCGATGAAGACCCGCACTCTCTCCCATCGACTTGGTCGTCCAAAAGAAGTACCATCCATTCGACGCGACCGCCCCGAGCCTCCCTCCTCGAAGCGGGTGACTGCTCCCCTACGCGGCCCCCGTTCGACAACTCCGCTCGTCGAGCCGATTGCGGCCAGGTGAGCCGATGGTTGCGCGCAGGACTGGGCCCGGACAGCTCAGATGTGTGCGGTCGCAATTTCGGGCAAGCCGAGCACTGGCCGTGCCCTGCGGCCTCCTGCTCGGCGTCCGACTCCCCGCGCCCCGAAGACGAGGCCTTCGTAAGCACCATCCTCGAAGAGGATCCAAGGAGCCCGTCCGCCCCGAAAACCTGTGCGGCAGGGCCATCAACGCCTCTGCGCCCGCGCATGCGCCCTGGGCGATTCACTCCGAGCACCTCAACACCGCGCGGGCCGGCAAGCCGCCCTCCGGAGGCTGACCACGCGCCCTCTTCGCGACATATCGCTTCGTGGGAAGGTCGTCGCCATCACCACCGCCTCCGCGGGCCTAGCCCTCCTCCTGGCCTGCGCCGCCTTTGTGATTTACGAGCTCGTGACATATCGCGCCACCATGGTCCGCAACCTCTCCGCCGAGGCGGAGATCGTGGGCAGACAGTCCAGCGCCGCAATCGTCTTCCAGGACCCCGACTCGGCAACCGCCACCCTGCGAGCCCTGCGTGCGGAGCCGCACATCGTGTCCGCCGCCCTCTACACCCTCGACGGTACGCTCTTCGCCTCTTACCTACGCGACGTCGCCTCCCCAGTCGCTTCCCTGCCACGGCCCCCCTCCGGTCAGGCGGCAGGACATGCTTTCGAAAGCCGGCGCTTGGTGCTCTTCCGCCCGATCCAGTTCGACAACTCTCCCATCGGCACGGTCCTGATCGAGTCGGACTTGAGCGAGATGACAACGCGCTTGCAGCGCTACGCCGCCATTGCGTCCGGGGTGCTCCTCATCTCCTTGATCGTCGCGTATTGGACGGCTTCGCGGTTCCAACGCCTCATCACAGGACCCGTCCTCCACCTGGCGGAGACCGCACAGCGGGTCTCCAGCCATAGAGACTACTCTGTGCGCGCAGTTGCCCAAGGCCGCGACGAACTCGGCCTTCTGGTCTCGACGTTCAACGACATGCTGCATCAGATTCAAGAACGGGATGCCGCCTTACGCGCGGCTCAAGAGCGGCTTGCCCACGTCGTTTCGTCGAGCCCAGCCGTCCTGTATTCCCTCAAGGTCGAAGGAGGGGAGCTTATACCGATGTGGGTGAGCGCGAACATCTGGCGCCTCACCGGCTACACGCAGAAGGAAAACAAGGGAGCGGAGTGGTGGGCCGAACACCTTCATCCGGAAGATCTGGAGAGGGTCATCGGTCAAGTCCCGCGCCTGCTGTCGGAGGGCTACGTCAGCCGAGAGTACCGCTTCCGCCACAAGGACGGAACCTACCGTTGGGTCGGCGACGAGCAGAGGTTGCTACGAGACGCCAACGGGAACCCAACCGAGGTCGTCGGATCGTGGTCGGACGTCACCCCCCGGAAGCAAGCGGAGCTCAGGCTTCTGGAGAGCGAGGAGCAATACCGGCTGCTCTTCGACAGCAACCCTCAGCCCATGTGGGTCTATGACGAAGAGACCCTGGCTTTCCTTGCCGTCAATGACGCCGCCGTCAAACATTACGGGTACTCCCACGCTGAGTTCCTGAGCATGACGATCCGGGACATCGGTCGGTTCGATGAGGCTCAGCTCCGGGACGAGGGCGCCGTCCGCCGCCCCGCGGAGGCAGATCAGAAGGCCTCGCACTCACCGCGGGCTTCGGCGCACCGCAAGAAGGACGGCAGCCTCATCGACGTGGAGGTTGCCGTGGGCTCGATCGAGTTCAGGGGCCGGAAGGCGGGGCTTGTCCTGGTGACCGATGTCACGGAGAGAAAGCATCTCGAGACCCAGCTTCTTCAATCGCAGAAGATGGACTCCGTGGGCCGGCTCGCGGGTGGGGTTGCCCACGACTTCAACAACCTCTTGGGAGTGATTACGGGCTACGGCGAGCTGCTCGCCGCCCGCCTGCCCGACAACCCGAAGCTCCAGAGATACGCCAACGACATTCTGAAGGCCGCCGAGCGGGCGGCTGGCCTGACCCGCCAACTCCTTGCCTTCAGCCGCAAGCAGGTCCTGCAGCCTCGAGTCCTCGACCTGAACGCCATCGTCGCGGAGATGGAGAAGATGCTGCGGCGGCTGATCGGGGAGGACGTTCAGCTGATCACGATCTTTGACAAGCGCCTGGCGGGTGTTCAGGCGGACCCGGGGCAGATGGAACAGGTCCTCATGAACCTAGCTGTGAACGCGCGTGACGCCATGCCGAGGGGAGGACGGCTCACGATCGAGACCGCCAATGTCGACCTCGACGCAACGTATGCCCGCTCCCGCCCGGGGGTCAAGCCCGGCCCTCACGTGATGCTGGCCGTCAGCGACACCGGCCACGGTATGGAGCCGGAGGTTCTGGACCACATCTTCGAGCCCTTCTTCACAACCAAGGAGGCAGGCAAAGGAACAGGGCTGGGACTGGCCACCGTCCACGGGATCGTCAAGCAGAGCGGAGGGCACATCTTCGTGTACAGCGAGCGTGGGCAGGGCACGACGTTCAAGATTTACCTGCCGCGCGTCGCGGCGGGGAAGGTGGCGGAGACCGCCGCCGCCCCCCCAGCCGAACAGCACGGGGGCTCGGAGACGGTGCTGCTGGTGGAGGACGAGGAGTCACTTCGGGGAATCGTACGAGAGTGCCTCGAAGCGAGCGGCTACAGCGTCATCGAAGCTCGTCATGCCGCCCATGCCCTGGAACTGGCGGAAGGACACTCCGCCCCTATCCACCTCTTGATCACCGACGTGATCATGCCTGGGATGAGCGGGAGCCAGCTCGCGGCCACGTTCACGGCCATTCATGCGGAGACGAAGGTCCTCTATATGTCTGGCTACACCGACGACGCCGTCGTCCTCCACGGGGTGCTCGCCGCCGATGTGAGCTTCCTGCAGAAGCCTTTCACCACAGAAGCCCTCGCCCGAAAGGTGCGGGAGGTGCTCGACCACAGGTGACCTCCACCCCCGTCGCGAGCCCCCTGTCGGCCGCCCTTCGGTCGGGCTGGACCTCAAGGTGGCCGCCGAAGAGACACCCGGGGTCGGGGGGTCTGGCGACCGTCCGCAACTCCCCATTCCGTAAAGCATGGCAAACACGGCACTTGCCATGGGGCCGCTGCCTAAAGGGCACCTTGGCACCGGTCGTGCTCTCCTTTTGACCCCAGGAGGCATGGATGGGGACTCAGCCCGTGGAAACGAACCTTGGGGGCAGGCAGGGGCGCGTGCTCTCTGTCGATGACTCTCCCCTCGCACGGGCAGTAGTCCGCGGCTACCTCCACACGGGCGGTTACCAGGTCCAGGAGGCGGAAAGTGGGCCGGAAGCCCTCCGGCACCTGGCGACCGGCGGTTACGACGTGGTCATCACAGACCTCCATATGCCAGAGGTGGATGGCTTCGCTCTGCTGTCCGCGGTCAAACGCGAGGCCCCTAGCACCGAGGTCGTCTTCCTCACCGGGGCTCACGACGTCAACTCCACCATCCGGGCTCTCCGTCTGGGAGCCCATGATTACCTGACGAAACCCCTCACCAACGCTGACGCCGTGATCTTCAGTGTGCAGCGCGCCCTCGAGAAGAGGCGTCTTCACGAGAAGAACGAGCAGTTGTTGAGCCAACTGGAGGCCCAGAGCCAGACCGATCGTCTGACGGGGCTGGCCAACCGTCGAGCCTTCGAGGAAAGCCTTGCCCGGGAAACGGCGCTGGCGCAGCGTCACGGCCACCCCCTAAGCGTTGTGTTGCTGGCAATCGATGATCTCCGGGACTTGAACCGCGCTCACGGGCGCCAGGCGACGGACGAAATTCTGCGTTCCTTCGCCCGCACCCTGACCGGCGACCTCCGCGCCGGCGATGGCCTTTATCGGTACGGCGATGAGGAATTTGTGGCCATCCTGCCCCACGCTGAGTTGCTGGGCGCGCAGGGGGCTGCGGACCGCCTCGTGGCTGCGGTCGCCGCAACCGAGGTCATGATCGACGCCACTCAAGTCTCGATCAAAGTCAGCGCGGGAGTGGCTTGCCTCTCCCTCCAGGACACCGATCGATCCGCCTTCCTCGGCCGGGCGACCGCCGCCCTTCATAAGGCCAAGAGCCGGGCTGCACGCCGCGGTGAGCCTTGGCAGTCGCCCCAGGCTATCTCTGACGGCGAGGTTGCCTCGCGGGCAAGACGGCGGACCGACTAGGTCCGACGGCCCTTTCGGACGGACCTCCAATCCATAAAGCCAGAGCCCTCTACTGGACCCGCCGCCGCGACTGGCGCACGAACCACGATGTCCCCGGAAGCAGACTGGCGACTTTGCTGATAGAGATGGCGAGGCCGGCCTCAGGGTCCGCTCTTCAGGCGAGCTCCCGTCACTTGTTGGCCGGTGCCACGTGTCCAGTTATCGACTCTTCGAACTCCTGGACCGCAAGAACGCGTCCACGGATACAAGATCGTCTTCGCGCGGCAGGAGTAACACCACAGTGAGCAGGGCGAGCCTCGGAATCACGTGGGCGTGGAACGCGTAAAGGGGCTCCTTCAGCAAATGCCCGAAGGTGACGAGGATGAGCACTCCGCCCAGAGAGATCAATGCAGGGCGCGTCTTAAAGCCCACGAGAACCAGCGCCCCCGCGACGAGCTCGACGAGTGGAACTGCTGTGCCGGTAATCCAAAGAGACCATGCGGGCAAGAAGGTGTCTGCGTATGGGCCGACGAAATAGTGACGCGCATGGCCGAACGGCGTCATCACGAAGCACTTGTAGACGCCCGCCATGAAGAAGATGAGCCCCAAGATCCCTCGGCAAAAGAAGATGGCCCACGTCCGGTCGCAAAAACCTCTCATCCTGCCTCGGGTGTGGTCCCCATGTCGGGTCACGGTCACTTTAGGCGTCAGCCCTAGCTTGACCTGTCGGCCCGGCCCCATTGGAGGCCGTTCCGGTTTCAGTCTCGCGCCGATCTTTTCGCGAAGCAACTCGTCTCGCGTTCGCGGACATCATCTCGACCCTGGTAGGAGGGCCGCACGAGCAAGCCGCTCTCTCTGGAGCGAAAAGCACGGCCAAGCTCTCAATTGAAACTTCGCGAGCGGGAGACGATGATTGCCCTGACAAAAGCGACTCCATCATGCCTGAACCGCGACGGCGCGCCGCGATCGCAGTGGTTCTCCTCGCGGCGACCCTCGCGTTCTCAATGGGTGTCCGGGGCGAAGACACCCTGCAGATCAGCGGATTCGCCGACCTTCGTGGCACGACAAAGGCCGACAATCCCTTCGAGGCTGACAGAGTCTCCTCCCAGATCCAGACCGGCATCGACTGGTCGCCCTCTCCGACCTTCCTCGCCCATCTGCATCTGCTTGCCCGGACGGACGAGGGCCAGTCCGTTCGCGGCCATGCCGGAACGCCCGAAGCCTACATCGAAGCCCATCTCCCGGCCGGAGGGAGCCGGATCAAGCTGCGGGCGGGAGCATTCTTTCTTCCCACATCGCGCGAGAACGTGGACGCGCTCTGGGAGAACCCGTATGCGGTCTCCTCCTCGGCGCTCAACTCGTGGTTCGGCGAGGAGTTTCGACCCATCGGCGTGGACGCCTCGTGGCTGCGCGGAGGCGCCGTGATCGCCGCGACGGTCTTTCGCGGAAACGACACCTTCGGCGCACTTCCCTTGGATCCCGGCTGGTCACTGGACGATCGGTGGACCCTGCTCGGGCAGAAGGTCCAGGCCGGCACCCACTATTCGTCCGTTTCGGCGGATACCGATCACCGTCTCCGATGGTCAGCTCGGGCCGGATGGAGCTTCCACGAATTCTCGGTGCTTTTCACCCACATCGACAACCGCTCCGACGGCCTGCGCCATGGCGACCTCGTCAACTGGCGCACTCGCTTCGATATTCTTGGCTTTGACTACAGGCGCGCCGACTGGACTCTCTTGGGCGAGACGGGCTGGGGCCCGACCGAACTGTTCCACCCTGGGGGGAGCTTCCGCGCGGATCTGCGCGCCAGCTACCTCCTCTTGTCACGTCAACTTCGACGCGGGCGAGCGACCGTCCGCTTTGATGCCTTCAGCAATGGCGAATCACACAAGCACGCCCTGACTCTGGCCAGCTTCTGGACGGCCGCGCCGAAGCTTACGGTAGGGGTCGAGTTCTCCGCAGGCGGCGGCCAGCAACGGGGTCTCGGCGATCTCCGTTACCGCTTCTCGGGCCCCTGAGGCCACCTGACCGCGCGAGAGCCGGACCCGGCGAAACACCTCCGATGGTGGTAGTCTGGCGAGATGGGTCTGGCCGCTGCTCTTCTGCTGCTTGCTGCCGCTCGCCCAGACTCCACCGCCACCCTTCTCGTCGAGGTGCGCGATGACCGCGGTGCCGCCGTCCCCGATGCCGTGGTCTATGCGATCCCCGAGGCAAGGAAAGCGCCCCCACCATCGCACCACGTAGTGCTGGACCAGAGGAATCGCATGTTTGTCCCCCACATCCTGCCGATCCAAACCGGCACCGCGGTCACGTTTCCCAACAGCGACAACGTTCGGCACCAGGTCTACTCGTTCTCGGCGGCCAAGAAATTCCAGTTGCCCCTCTACGCAGGCACGCCCGCCGCGCCCGTCGTCTTCGACAAGCCGGGAGTGGTCACCCTGGGATGCAACATCCACGACCACATGAGCGCATACCTCGTGGTCGTCGACACACCGTATTTCGCCCTCACGGTGGCCGGTCGCGGCGAGCTGTCTAGCCTGCCGGAGGGAAAGTACGACGTGCGCGTGTGGTATGCGGGGATGCGCTACGAACCACTCCCGCAACCCGTCAGCCTCGGCGCCGGCGAGCAAAGCAGCCTGACCTTCAAGATCGGAAACAAATAGCCTCGATGAGGCGCCACAGTTTCCAGACCAGGCTCCTCTCCCTAATGGTCTGGGCTCTCGTCCTGCTCCAGGCGGCGACGCTGGTCGCCGTCCACGTCGCGGGACAGCGGAACCTTCGGCAGACTCTCGCGGAAGAGCTACGCGTAGGGGCACGCGTGCTTAACCGAATTCTCGCCGCGCGCGGACGTCAGCTAACCGACACCGCTCGTGTTCTCGCGGCCGACTTCGCCTTTCGGGAGGCCATCGCTTCGGCCGATCGGCCGACCCTCACCTCTGCCTTGGTGAACCTCGGCACCCGCATCGACGGCCACGTTCTCTTCTTGATCTCACTCGATGGCTCGGTCGACGCGGACACCCTCGGCGGCCATTTCGTTAGCCGCCCGTTCCCCGTCCCCTCCCTCGTTCCGCGCGGCGCCTCCCCCACTGGCGCCGCGGCCATCGTCACCTTTGACAACCGCCCCTTCCAGTTCGTGGTTGTTCCCGTCCTCGCTCCTCAACCCATCGCCTTGGTCTGCATCGGCTTCACGATCGACGAGGCCGTGCTCGAGGATGTTCAGCGTCTGACCGCGCTCGAGTTGTCTCTCTGGGCCCCGAACCCGGGGGCACAGCCCCTCCTCATCTCGACGCTCCCGCAGGATAAGCAGTCCTCGCTGCGGGAGCGGATCCGCGACGGTGGCGTCAGGGGGGAGACGCTCCAACTCGGCTCCGACACATACCAGACCATGCTGCAGCCGATCGACACCGGTGACGCATCGGCAATCAACGTCCTTTTGCAGCGATCGCTCGAGGAAGCACAGGGCCCCCTGCGCAAGCTGGAGCTCCAGATTTTCGAGCTCTCGGGCGCTGCCTTACTCATGGCCATCGTCGCCGCGATCTTCTTCGCACGTGGCGTTACGAGCCCCCTGCGACGGCTCGCCGAGGCCGCGCAACGGATCGGACGCGGCGACTACTCCACCCCCGTCGAAAGCCCCCAAGACGAGGAGATGGCCCAGCTCGCCACCGCCTTCAACAGGATGGGCACCGAAATCGGTGGGCGCGAGGAGCAAATCCGCTTTCAAGGAAGCCACGACGGCCTGACGGGGCTGCCGAACCGGACTCTCTTCCTCGACCGCCTTGCTTTGTGGATCACGAGTGCAAAGCGGCGCGGAGCCCTCGTCGGCATGGTGATGATGGACCTCGATCGCTTCAAGGAAATCAACGATACGCTTGGCCACAGCCTCGGAGACGACCTGCTGGTGGAGATCGGCAGGCGCCTGCGCCAAACGATCCGCGAGAGCGATACCGTCGCCCGCCTCGGCGGGGACGAGTTCGCAGTGATGTTTGAGATCGGGGCCGCGCCCAACGCAGTTGAGGTTGCACAACGCATTGGCGGGGCATTCGAGACGCCGTTCACCCTCGGGGGCGTTTCCATCGACGTTAAGGCCAGCATGGGCATCGCGCTCTATCCGCCTCACGCCGAGGATGCCGGCACTCTCATGAAGCGAGCCGACGTCGCGATGTACGAAGCGAAGCGAAGCCACCGCGCCTACGCGCTCTATGAACCCGGTCGGGACGAGCATTCGCTACGCCGTCTTGCCATTCTCTCCGAGCTCCGCCAAGCCGTCGCCAGCGACGCCCTGGAGCTCCACTATCAGCCCAAGATCGATATCGCTACAGATCGGGCGATCCATGCGGAAGCCCTCGTCCGCTGGCTGCATCCCGTCCACGGCATGATGGCTCCCGACGAGTTCATCCCGCTCGCCGAGCAGTCGGGCAACATCGGGATGATCACCAAGTGGGTACTCCGAAGGGCGATTGGGGACTGCGCGGGCTGGAATCGAGCCGGCTTCGACCTCGGCGTCGCCGTGAACCTGTCTGCGCTCGATCTCTACGACGCGGAGCTACCGACGCTCATCAGCGGGTTGCTCCACGACCAGGGACTGCACCCGTCGAAGCTCGTACTCGAGATCACCGAGAGCGCCATCATGAAGGACGCGGCGTACGCCCTGAAGACTCTGCGCGACGTCAAGACGCGGGGAATAACGCTTGCCATTGACGACTATGGCACGGGCTACTCCTCACTCGCCCATTTGAAGCGCTTCCCTCTCGATGAGCTGAAGATCGACAAGTCCTTCACCATGAACTTAGGCCAGGGGGCGACCGAGGACAGCGTGATTGTTCGTTCGACTATCGATCTGGGGCACAACATGGGCCTCAAGGTCGTCGCCGAGGGAGTCGAAAGCGCCAGTGGGTACGCGATTCTCAAGCGCTTCGGCTGCGACATGGTTCAGGGGTACTTCATAAGCCGCCCGCTCCCTCCGCCACAGTTTCTCGCCTGGATGACCGAGTCGCAGTGGGGCCTTGGCTCTGGAGTGTCGTCTAGCACCGAAGGTTAGCCCCGGGAGCGCGGTAATCGGCGGAGCTGAGCCGCCGCAACCTCAACTCTCGTTGGCAGGCCACGAAGTCTGATGGCCCGGCTCCCCTCGTGATCACAATCGTGCTGTCTGATGCGTCGAACATCCCAGCCATTAAGCTACTCCGTACCGAAACGCCGTTGGACACCCACACCGCGACCGCGACTCTTTATCCCCGTTCTCCTTGGTCATTCGAGGCCCTTAGCCAAGGCCTCCCGAAGCACACCGAGGCGGCGTAACAGAGACTTACGCCCGCGGCTCCGAGCCGAGGGCCATCGAAGCAGTCCAGGGCTGGACACCAGATGGACACCGCACGAGCCGGAGGGTTCTCTCATCGGCTCGCCATGAGCCTACGGCTTGGCGGGGCAGCTTGCTGAGTTGAAGCCCGTGCAAACCGAGCACCCGTCGAACACGATGCCATAGTCGATGAGGCCCGCGCTCACTTCACCCACGCTTGTCAGTACCGTGAAGGAGAACTGAACGTGACAGGAGCCACCGCAGCGGCCGGGACCCCCGGGGCAGCAGCCCACTCCGCCGCTGGAGAACGATTCATTGTTCAGCACGTCAGCCGTGCCTGTGCCCACTTGGGAATTCGTGACGGCATAAGTGAAGTCCGGCAGCCCGCCGCAGGCCCCGGTTACGGAAGTTTGGTGAAGGCGAACGCCTGAGACGAAAACGAGAGCGTGCGCTGTATTTGTGAGGCTCACAGTGAAAAAGGCGGGTTGGTTGCAGTTCAGGACAGCGCCATTCTGGGGCGACGTCACTGTGGCAGAAAGATTGGTGAGGCTCACGGCAGGTGGCAGCGTAGTCGTGGTTGTTGCTGCTACGGTATTCGAGCCGTGGCCCACAGTTAGCGCAGCAACACCCCCCCCCACTAGGGCAGCCCCTCCTAGGATGATCAGGGCCGCGTTGGAGCCACTCTTCTTCTTCGCCTCCGGTGACTGCTCCGGGCTGGCTGCAGTCTTGGGAGTGACCTGACTCGGCGCGGGATTCGCATCCTGCCTCGGTGTCGTTGGGGTCGCGTCGGCCGGCCTAGGAGTCGTAGGCAGAAGTCGCACGACAACCGTTATGGGTTCGGTCCCGGATTCGACGGAGAGCACCCGCGTCACTGTCTCAAAGCCTGGCTTCGAGATCGTGAAGGTGACCATGCCCGGATCAACGCCGACGACTCTCAGGCCCTCCTTGGTCGTCACACCTAAGTGCATAGAACCCTGGGACACCTCCGCTCCGTCCGGGTCAGTCACGATCTGGATATCGCTAGCGAAGGCAGTGGCAGAGGCGCCAAACGCAACGACCAGGACGGCACAAAGGCATCGCATGGAACCTCCCTTGAGCTTACTGCTGCGGACTCGCGTGGAGGGCGATTGGCAAGACAACTTCGTTGTTGGAACCGACCGTCAGGGTCCGCTCGACCGACGAATAGCCGAGCTTCCTCACCGAGATAGTGACACTCCCGGCTGGAAGCTCAAGGAGAAGGCCCTCGCGCGTCGTGGAGCCGACCCCAAGGTCGCCGATATACACATCCGCACCGACGGGGTCCGTCAGCACCCTCACGCGAAAGCTTGGTGCGGTCAAGGTGGGCGGCGCTGGGGCCGGCTGTGGGGGCGCCGCGGAAGGCGTGCTAGCGCCCGCCGGGCTTCCGCCGCCCGCGGCGGTAGGCGCGGGGCCTCCTTTGGACTCAGTGAACCGGATGGCCGTCACGTGCGCGCTCTTATCCTTGGAGCCGAACAGTACGGCCATTGCGTGATCTCCGCTGCTGCCCTTCTCGTAGCCTCTTAGGAGAATCGCGCTCGCTCCCATTTCGGCAGCCTTCTTGCACGCCTTCTTGACTAGGTCGCCCTCACCCTTGCCCCAGCCGGTGCTGCCCGCCGTCGTGATTTCGCCGATGACCTCATAGAACCGCTTCACGTCCTCTTCGGCGTAGAAGACAAGGACGGACTCGGGATTGGTCGGAGGGTAGATGGCGCCGCTGCCGGAGCGGAACGTCTGAGCGCTCACGCATCCGCCCAATACCGCCAGTGCTCCAACGGCACAGAGTTTCTTCATGTGGTCCACGAGACTACACCCGACGCCCGATGGACGGGGTACACAAGAACCTCCACGACCTTCTGGAGGGAAACGGTGGAAGCCTCAGGTTCTTATCCCTGACTATAGAACCCGATCGAATGTTGTCAAGGGTTTCTTGCGCCTAAGGAGGTGGACCTGCCCTCGACGAACGCAGCGCCTACGAGCCTCAGGCTGACAGGCTGACCGTTCCCCTGGTCTCGGTCCGAATGGCTGGTCTATCCCGGATTGTCTTTGTTCTCCGCCAACACCTACACCTCGGGGACCCGCATGGATAGCGGCCGAGACCGATGCGGTGTCCACGAAGTGACCACTGCGAGGGCCGCAAGCAGCCCGCTCGAAGCTTCCAAGAGCCCCTAGAAACGGGCCTTCTACCGAGGGCTCACAGGCTCTTGAGCCACGTGTAGGGACCTTGACACCCACACTGGCAGACTGGGGAGGAGCACAGGGCGTGGGAGGGAGCGTGGCATCCACAATGGCAGGGAGCCACCGAGGGGCGCCTCAAGAGGGCTAGGCTCAAGAGCACGAGCAGGCCGAGCCACCGCAGTTTCATCCTCCCCCCTCTGGTCCGCGGGGCTACTCCCCCGCCCACGTCCAGCAGCAGATGGGGCACGCCAGCATCCAGCAGACGGTAGACGCCTACGGCTCGTGGCTTCCGGTTCGGGTCCCGGGAGCGGTGGACGCCCTCGGAGACTCACTCCTTGGGGGTCGTGGACACCGGACGGACACTGGAGAGGCTTTCGAGGTCGAGGAAGTCCGAAAGTGCTTATGCTTCAGTCCTGATCCAGCGCCTTGTCCTCGTTCTCCTTGGAAGCCAAGCCGGAGAGCGAAGGAGAGCCCAAGCGCGCCAAGGCGCGCAGCCAAGGGCCAAAAGCAGCGCTGAGCCTCGCCGTAGATCGCCCAGGATCCGCCTGCAGTGGCGACTCGGTGGCGACAAGCCCGGGTGCCGCGAACGTCCCCTATTTGTGGGCCGACGAGCTCCTGCCGCTCGCCGTTCGGCAGCCGCTTCTTCACGGTTCGAGATAACGGATCTGTTGCGCACCTTCTCCGCGTTCCGTTGGTACCCGCCTCGACGACTAGAATCTATTGCCCCCCTTCGGTCCGGGCCTTCTTCAGGGCCTCGTGCAGTTCCCGTTCTGCCTCCGAGAGGGCCTGCTCCCACTCGTCACCGGCGACGGTGCGCAGCTCGGCGAGCAGCTCGTCCTCGGACACCTTCAGGCCCCCGGTCTGAGTGGCCCAGTGGGCGAGAAGGCGCATGAGTCCGAGGGTTGGTGGCCCCAAGAGCTCGACGATGATGCGGACGCCCTCGAGGGCCTCCAGGATCTCCTCGGCCTTCTCCGCGGCGACGCCCTCGCGGCCGCGGAGCGTCTCGCGGGCAATCGACAGATAGTGGCCGGCCGCGCGGGATCGTGTGATGCCGTGCGCCTTCGCGTAGTCGTCGATCTCACGGCTCAGGGCCAGCTCGATCTTCGCGGAGACAGGCAAAAGCCGGACTGGCGCGGAAGCGGGCGCAACCGGATTCCCGCTGCCGTTCGACCCTCGTCTGGCTTCGCCGAATCGAGTATTCGCAGTCTCCTTGGTGTGTCTCACGACGCCTCCCCGAGCGCACCAAGGAGGAACTGCTCGACGCTTCTTCCGCGCCTTCGGGCCGGCGATTCCAGCCCCCTCCAGGCCTCGGAACTCGGCTCGCTTTCGAGCCTGATCCGAAGCCGATCGGCGCTCCATTCGAGGTCGCGGACGGCGTCTCCGGCAGTAGGCTCCGTGCGGAACGGGTTACCCGAGCTCCTTCCCGTAAATCCTTTCGCCACCGCGGAGTGGACACGGAGCGGAAGGCGTGGGTATACCCGCTTTAACTTGCAATAGTGGGTGGTTCGGGCCAAGTGGGGGTCGAGACGCATTCCGAACGCTCCTAACGATGAGTTAAGGGAGTGGGCCTGCCGTGAATGGCAGAGACGGGGGCCGTGAATACACGCGCACGACGGGACGACGCCCTCGGGGCGGGTCTCGCCGGCGCGAGCGCCGGCGTTCTGCAGTTGGGTCGGCACAGCGGCGGCACCCGGTCGCGTAGGGGGCGCGGGCGCGGGCGGCCTGGCGCTGAGAGTCTTCTGGAGCTCAGCCTCCTCCCGTAGGGCGATCTCGATCGTCTGGGTGGTCACGTAGGTGAGGTCAGTGGTGCTGCCCAGGCACTTCGCGTAGCGCTCCTCCGCTCGGCCCAGCAGGGCGGGGAGCCGGAGGCTCACGGTCTCAAGCTCGACCGCGACCTTGGGCTGAATGCGACGTCGGTTCACGGATCTCCTAATTCGAAGCCTTCTGCTTTTACTGGCTGCCTGGGGAGGGGGAGGGGCAAGGGGTATGCCGGGCCGTCGGGGCGGCCGGCAGCCCGAGCAAGCCAGCCCTGACAAGGGATTACAGCCCAGGAGACGGCTGAATGCGGCGGCGAGTTTTCTCAAAATCGAGAAACTGCCGGCGGGCCTTCTCAGATTTGATAAGGATATGCGGTTCGCGCCGCTGCTCGTCCTCGCCCACAGGCCCCTCCGCCTCGGTCTCTCGAGGACGCGATCACGCGTCCAGATGTCTACGTTTCTACATGATCACCGACACCATGCCCGCAGAAGCGCTCGCGAGCCTGGGTTACGGCCGCGCTTGCCGCGGGAACCCCGGCTGAAGGGGGCAGGTGCCCACGCTGGGAATTGACCCGGCAGCCGCTCCGATATAGCGTGGTGACGATGTTTCGGCGCTTCCTGCTGCTCGCGACGGGCATAGGTATCATGGGGTCCCCGGTCGCCGCGCTCTACTGCGGCGAGGGGGACGCGGCGACGATGGCCTGTTGCAAGCGCGACATGAGCAACTGCAACCGGCCCGGAAAGACGGAGGACTGCTGCCATCCCTCAGCCGCCAGCGGCGGGTTCGTGGCGGCCAAGGTCGACCAGTCACCCCGGTTGGCACCGCCGTCCTTTTCGCTCGTTCCTCAACTCGACCTCGCGGAGCGACCCGCAGTTGGGGTTGCTGTAGGCGCCCGTCCGTGGGAGCCGGCCCAAGACCTGTCGCCTCCCAGTCTCTCCATCCTGCGAATCTAACTCCTCCCTTCCCAACCTGAGCCTTCGGGAGCGGTGTCGCTCCCCCGGCGCGCGTCCGTTTCATTGAGATTCGTGGGAGGAGATCGCGATGCGTCGTGTGCTTTCAGTCCTTGTCCTAGTCGGGGCTTCCTCGGCGCTCTCCGCGCAGGAGTCGCCGTTCTCGGAGGTCTTGCTTCCGGCGCTCGTCCGCGAGGCGCTGGAGCGGAACCCCCAGATCCAGATGGCTCGTCGCTTGGTCGAAGCCAAGCGCGCTCGGGTTCCGCAGGCGGGCGCGCTCCCCGACCCCATGCTGATGTACGGAGTCGTTAACGAAGCGAGCCCGGTCCCCTTCGAGAGCTTGGGTCAGCGCGACTTCAGCGAAGTCTATGTCGGGATCTCGCAGGACATCCCCTTTCCGGGCAAACGGGGGCTCAGGGAGAAGGTCGCCCGGGAGGAAGCCTCGGCGGCCGAGTGGGCCTACGAGGCGGTCAGACGCCTGGTTGTGTCCAAGGTGGCCCAAGGCTACTTCGACCTCTACGCGGTCCACGCGGGTCTCTCCATCGTCGAGCGGAACTTTCAGCTCCTGGACCAGCTCGTAAAGGTCGCCCGGGCTCGCTACTCCGTGGGCCAGGCCACGCAGCAGGACGTGCTCGACGCCGAGTTGGAGCTGTCCCGCCTGGAGGAGCGGCGCAGCCTCCTAGTGCAGCGGCGGAGCGTGGTCGAGGCGGTCCTGGCGCGCCTTCTGTACAGGACCGACCCGGTCCCTTTCGGCCGTCCCGGATCCGTTCTCAAGACGGCACTCGAAGCAAGCCTCGAACAAGTCTTGACCCGGGCCCAGGAGGAGTCGCCGCTCCTCCGCGAGCAGGAGCGTTTCGTGGCCCAGGGCGAGCGGAGGGTTGACCTCGCCCGGAAGGAGAGGCTCCCGGACCTTGGGTTCAGCTTCGTGTACCACAACCGCGACGACCACTTCTTCAATCCCTACTACAGCTACGGTGGCACGCTGACGCTGCCGATCTACGCGGGCCGCAAGCAGAAGAAGGCGATCCAGGAGGCCGCTGAGAACCTCGGTGGCGCCAGCAGCGCCCTCGAGGCCGCCCGGGCGCAAGTCCGGTACGAAGTAACCGACGCCTTTCTCATGGCCTCGACCGCGGACCGCCTCCTGCGCCTCTACGACGAGGGGATCCTCAAGCAGGCGCGCCTCTCTCTCGATTCGGCTATCGCGCAGTACCAGGTGGGCAAGGTGGACTTCCTCACCCTGGTCACGAACTGGAGGCGGCTGCTGGACTACGACCTCACCTATCACGAGCAGCTCGCAGAGCACGAGAAGGCCCTGGCCCGGCTGTCGGTTCACGTCTCGGCCGTGACCGGGCAGCCGTTCTGAGAGGGAGATGACCATGGACACCACCCTGCAACCCGCTCCTGATCGTCCCCGGGGACGCCGGCGGCTCGCGGTCGCCCTCGTCGCAGTCATCGCTGCCGTCGGGCCTGGCATTGCCTGGATCCACGGCTGTTCCTCTCCGTCCCGCGGGTCGTCGACCGCCCAAGGCAAAGCGACCTACTACTGCCCCATGCACACCCACTACCAGTCCGACCGCCCCGGCAACTGCCCGATCTGCAGCATGAAGCTGGTGCCTCTGGAGGCACCCTCGGGGGGGCCGTCGGCGACTCAGGTGGAGACGCCTGGAAGGACTGGCGCTCCGAACGCCAACTCCACAAGCGCCGGCACCGGTACCGGGCCCACGATCCGCATCGCTCCCGAGCGCCAGCAGCAGATCGGCGTCAAGTTCGCCGAGGCCACCCTCCTCCCGGCGATCGTCGAGATCCGTGCAGTCGGCAAGGTCGCCTACGACGAGACGCAGATCGCCCACGTCCACACCAAGGTGCAGGGTTGGATCGAGGACGTCTTCGTCAACTTCGTGGGTGCCAGCGTGCGCAAGGGACAGCCGCTCTTCACGATCTACAGCCCAGACCTCGTGGCCGCGCAGGAAGAGTACCTCCTCTCCTTGCGCGCGCAGAAGGAGCTGGCGACCAGCTCGTTCGAGCGCGTATCAGAGGGCTCACGCGAGCTCCTCTCTGCCACCCGCCGGCGGCTCGAGCTGTGGGACATCACGCCCGCTCAGATCGAGGCCCTAGAGAAGCGGGGCGAGGTCTCGCGCACGGTGACGATCGCGTCCCAGGTCAGCGGGATCGTGACCGAGCGCGCGGCCTATCATCACGGCCGTACGGTCACCCCGGAACTAGACCTCTACACGATCGTGGACCTCTCGCGGGTCTGGGTGCTCGCCCAGGTCTACGAGTACGAGCTGCCGCACGTCCGCGTGGGCCAGGACGGGGAGGCCACGTTCCCGTACGAAGCGGACCGGAGGCCCCTGCTCGGCAAAGTGACTTTCGTATCCCCCGTCCTCGATCCCAAAACGCGCACGGTGGAGATCCGCATGGAGTTTGCGAACCCCGACCTCGCGCTCAAACCCGAGACCTTCGTGAACGTGAGCCTGCGGCGCGACCTGGGCAAGCGGCTCGTGGTTCCGAAGGACGCCGTCATGGACACGGGCGCGAAGCAGTATGTCTTCGTCGATAAGGGGGAGGGCTACCTCGAGCCCCGCGAGGTGAGGGCGGGCGTGGAGGTCTCCGCGGGAAGGGTCATAGCGGATGGCCTACGCGAAACGGAGCGAGTGGTAACGGCAGCGAACTTCATTCTCGACTCCGAGAGTCGGCTGAAGGGCGCCTTCGACGCCATGGGGAAGCCCTCCACGGCGGAGGGTCAGCCCGCCGGCGCGGCACCACAGATCTCAGCCGATGTCTCGACCGATCCCTCGCCTGCGCGCGTCGGGCGCAACCGTGTGCACGTGAAGCTTGCCGACGCGTCTGGGCAAGCCATCAAGGGCGCGGACGTATCGATCCGCTTCTTCATGCCCCAGATGATGGGGATGGCCCAGGTGGACGTGAAGGCAGCCCTGCGCGAGGCCGGCCCGGGCGAGTATGCGGGCGAGGTGAACCTGCCCATCGCGTGGAGCTTCGCGACGACCGTGACCGTGGTCAGGGGCGGGCAGGTCGTCGGCACCGCCGAGACTACTGTGACTGCCAGGTAGCAACATGATCAATGCCATCATCGAGTGGTCGGCGCGGAACAAGTTCCTCGTCCTCCTTCTGACCGGTTTCGCGGTCGCGGGCGGGATCTACTCCATCCGCCACGTGCCCCTCGACGCCATCCCGGACCTCTCGGACCCGCAGGTCATCATCTACACCGAGTGGCCTGGGCGCAGCCCTGACATCGTTGAGGACCAGGTCACGTACCCGATCGTCTCCGCCATGCTGGCGGGTCCCCACGTCTCGGTCGTCCGGGGCGCCTCGGATTACGGGTTCTCCTACGTCTACGTGATCTTCGACGAGGGGACGGATATCTATTGGGGCCGCTCCCGGGTCCTCGAGTACATGGACAAGATCAAGGGGAAGCTGCCGGAGGGGGTCTCCCCGACTCTCGGACCCGACGCGACTGGTGTCGGCTGGGCCTTCGAGTACGCGCTCGTCGACTGGAGTGGCCGCCACAACCTCGCCGAGCTGCGCTCCTTCAACGACTGGTACGTGCGTTACTGGCTGTCCTCGGTCCCCGGCGTGGCCGAGGTCGCTACCGTGGGTGGCTTCGTCAAGCAATACCAGGTCAACGTGGACCCGAACCGACTCCTGGCGTTTGGCGTTCCTCTTAACCGCGTGATCGAGGTCATCCGCCGGAGTAACAGCGATGTCGGCGGCCGAGTCGTGGAGTTCACAGGGAAGGAGTACCTCGTCCGGGGACGCGGCTACATCAAGTCCCTCGGGGACATCCAGGACTTACCGGTGGGGACCGACAAAAACGGGACGCCCATCCTCGTGCGAAACGTGGCCACCGTCGCCCTGGGACCCGACATGCGCCGCGGCGTGGCGGAGCTGAACGGCCAGGGGGAGGTCACCGGTGGCATCGTCATCGTCCGCCACCACCAGAACGCCCTGGGCGTGATCGAGCGCGTGAAGGCCAAGATCGCGGAGGTGAAGCCGGGCTTTCCTGAAGGAGTGGAGATCGTCACGACCTACGACCGCTCGGACCTCATCCGGCGGTCGATCGAGACCCTCGTCCACACCCTGATTGAGGAGCTCCTCATCGTCAGCCTGGTGATCCTCCTGTTCCTCCGCCACTTGCCCAGCGCGGCCATCCCCATCGTGACGATCCCCATCGCCGTCGTCATCTCTTTCATCCCCATGTACGCCTCGGACCTCACCTCGAACATCATGTCGCTCTCCGGGATCGCCATCGCGATTGGCGCCCTCGTGGACGCCGCCATCGTGGTCGTCGAGCAGACCCACAAGAAGCTCGAGAAGTGGGAGACCGCCGGCCGGCCCGGGGACTACCGCGAGGTGATCATCCAGGCGGTCAAGGAGGTGGGCGGCCCCTCGTTCTTCTCCCTCCTCGTGATCGCGGTCGCCTTCCTCCCCATCTTCGCGTTGCAGGCCCAGGAGGGGCGGCTCTTCAAGCCGCTCGCCTTCACGAAGAACACCGCCATCTCGGTCGCGGCCGTCCTGGCGATCACGCTGGATCCGGTCCTACGGCTCTTGATGACGCGCATGAAGCCCTTCCGGTTCCGGCCCCGGTGGCTGTCGTCCGCAGCCACCAAATTGGTGGTCAGCAAGATGGAGCCCGAGGAGAAGACGTGGATCAGCCGTGCGCTCATGGCCGTCTACCACCCCGCACTCCTCTTCGTCCTGCGCCACCGCTACACGACGATCCTGGTGGCTGTGCTGGTCATGGCTCTTACCGTTCCCGTCTTCCTCTCCCTGGGCTCGGAGTTCATGCCCCCCCTCAACGAGGGGACGATTCTCTACATGCCCATAACGCTGCCGGGGATTTCGGTGACCGAGGCGGCGAAGTATCTCCAGATCCAGGACAAGCTGCTCCGGAGCTTCCCCGAGGTCGAGAGCGTGTTCGGCAAGGTCGGGAAGGCCGAGACCTCCACCGACCCGGCCCCGATGAGCATGGTCGAAACCACGGTGGTCTTGAAGCCGGAGAAGGAGTGGCGGACGCACAAGCAGGACCGCTGGTACTCATCCTGGGCTCCGGAGCCCGTGAGGGTCCTGCTCCGTCCGATCTGGCCCGAGGAAAGGCGCCTGGGGTGGGAGGACCTGATCGACGAGATGGACCGGCGGGTCCAGATCCCGTCCTTCGCCAACGCGTGGCTGTTCCCCGTCCGGACGCGGATCGACATGATCACGACCGGGGTGCGCACACCGGTGGGCATCAAGGTCCTGGGCCCAGACCTCCAGACGATCGAGCGCATAGGGCTGGAGCTGGAAAAAGTGCTCCAGCAGGTCCCTGGTACACGGAGCGCCTTCTTCGAGCGCGTCACCGGCGGCTACTACTTAGACTTCAAGGTGAACCGCCAGGAGGCGGCGCGCTACGGCCTTTCGGTCGGGGACGTGAACGATATCCTGGAGTCGGCCATCGGGGGGAACAACATCACGACCACGGTCGAGGGGCGCGAGCGCTATCCCGTGAATGTCCGCTACGCGCGAGAGCTGCGCGACGACCTCCCGAAGCTCCGGCGGGTTCTGGTGCCCACACCGGCCGGTTCCCAGGTCCCCCTCGAAGAGCTCGCCTCGATCGAGCTCCAGACGGGCCCTCCGATGATCAACAACGAGGAAGGCTTCAAAGCCGGCCGCTTGTACGTCGACGTGGCCGGGCGCGACCTCGGCAGCTACGTTGAGGACGCCAAGAAGGTCGTGGAGTCCACGGTCAAGGTCCCGCCGGGCTACCAACTACTCTGGAGCGGCCAGTACGAGTACATGCTCCGCGTGAAGCAGCGGCTGCTCGTCGTGGTCCCCTTCACCCTTGTGATCATCTTCCTCCTCCTCTACTTCAACACCGGCTCCATCGCGAAAACGCTCATCATCCTCCTGGCGGTTCCCTTCTCGGCCGTGGGCGCGATCCTCTTCATCTGGTACCTCGGGTACAACGTATCGATCGCCGTGTGGGTGGGCCTGATCGCGCTCCTGGGCGTGGACGCCGAGACGGGCGTCTTCATGCTTCTTTACCTCGACCTCGCCTACGGGCAGGCGCAGCGCGAGGGCCGCATGCGGAGCCCCGAGGACCTCAAGGAGGCGATCGTCGAGGGGGCGGTCAAGCGGCTGCGGCCCAAGGTGATGACGGTGGCGGTCATGTTCATGGGCCTAGTGCCGATCATGTGGTCAGCGGGCACGGGATCGGACGTGATGCGGCGGATCGCGGCCCCCATGATCGGTGGGATCTTCACGTCGTTCTTGATGGAGCTGCTCGTCTACCCGGTCATCTACGAGATCTGGAAGGCGCGGGACGTGCGGCGTGAGCGTGCGCTCCCTACATGACGGCGAAGCCTCAAGGGCCCTATCTTCCCATTCTCAAATCTGAGTCCAACCGACAGTTTTCTCTCAAAAGAGAGAAACCCAAACATCAGGGTCGCCCGTGGATAAAGGACTTGCGGGGAGGAGCGCAGTTTCTGCCCTGGCGTCACGTTTGCAGGAGGCTAGAGACGTGGCTAGTGCCTTTGCAGCCCGTACAAGCCCGATGGAATCCGCCCAGGAGCGGCTCGCCGTCGTTGAGCAGGCCCGCATCGACGAGCTACCCATCCTCGCCATGGCGATCGCCGCCCGGATGGCCGCCCTGGTCCCCGTCGTACCGGGGACCCCAACCCCCACCCAGGACCATCCGGAGGACCGCGCCTTGACCCTGCCTCAGGTTGCAGCGGTCCTCGGCGTCTCCACCTCCTACGCCTACGAACTGGCCCGGCAGGGGCGGATCCCCACCGTTCGCCTTCCTGGAATCGAGAAAACGAGCCGGGGCGGCGTCAAGCGCCGCGGCGACGGAAAGTACGTTCGCGTGCGCCGCTCGTCGCTCGTCTCCTGGCTAGCCGAGCGCGAGACGAAACAGCTAGACGCTGGACTTAGCGTCAACCTAACATTGGGCTGTGACGGGCTCGGAAGTAAGGCAGATCCGCAAGGCGCTCGGCATGTCGCAACCCGAGTTCGCGGAGCTGGTCGGCGTACACGCCATCGCGGTGAGCAAGTGGGAGACGGGCGCGATGGGCATCCGCCCGACCACCGGAAAGCTGATCCGACTCCTGACCGCCTCTAAACGAAACCGTAAGAAGAGTCGCTAATGGGCTGCGTAAAGAAGTGGCGTGGCCGGTGGGCGACCGACTACCGCGATGGGTTCGGTCGCCGGCACGTCTACGCGTTCGATACCCGGGCGGAGGCCGAGGCACATTTGGCCGAAGCCGTCATCCAGGCGCAGTCTGCCACGCGGCCAGCCGTTGACCCCGACATCCCCCTCGTGGAGTACGCAGTGCGCTTCCTTCGTTCCTGCGAAGCGAGGGGTATCAAGCCAAAGACCCTCGAGAGATACGAAGGAGCGCTGCGTCGGCACATTGTTCCCCACCTCGGCCGAGAGAAGGTCCGGGAGATCACCCGCCCGATGGTCAAGGAGTTACTCACGCGGAAGCTCGCGGATCCAAATGTGAGCGTCCAGGGTCAGCGGCGTGGCTTCGTGGGCCGCAGGAAGCTCACCCGGGGAACCGTCCGGCACCTCCTCGGGACGATAAACGCCGTCTTGAGCGAGGCGGTGGAGGACCAGCTCATCCGGGCAAACCCGCTCCAGAAGCTTGGCAAGAAGCTCGGGCTAGGCTTGCGGGGGAAGAAAGACCGCGGAGAGATCAAGGCGCTCGACGCGGGGCAGCTCGCTCGCTTCCTGGCCGCCGTCCTGGTGAAGGCCCCTGACATGTTCCCCGTCTTCGCCGTCATGGCCTGGGCGGGCGTCCGCCTAGGCGAAGCCCTGGGCCTTCGATGGGAGGCTGTGAGCCTCGAGCCAGGAAAGCTCAGGGTGGACCGGCAGTTCGGCGGTACGACGAAGACGGACACCACCCGTGAGGTGGACATGGCCGACCCGCTTCGGGACGTGCTGGCTGACCTACTCTCCTACTGCCGCGAGGAGGCATTCCGCCAAGGCGAGACTCTCTCGCCCTGGGTACTGTTCCCGGAGTTCGGCGACAACCCCGACCGCAAAGCCGAAGCTCGGGTTGTCAAGCGGGTCCGCAATGCCATGGCCCGCTGCCTCAAGGCCGCCGACCTCCCACTGCACTTCACGCCCCACAGCTTGCGCCACAGCTTCGGGTCGCAGCTGGTCGCCGCAGGGGTCTCCCCCGCCTACGTCATGCAGCAGATGGGGCACAGCTCGATCCAGATGACGGTGGACGTGTACGGCTCCTGGCTGCCGGTGAAGGTCGAAGACGCCGTCAACAGGCTCGCCGCGGCCTCTTCCCCGTGGAGTGGCGACAAAGTGGCGACTGAGGGCGGTTTGGAGGCCTCCCAGGGGCCATCCGGCCACGGCTCTGGCGAGGGGCAACTCCTTGCAACGACTGGAACTGAAGGGAAAGCGGTCAGTCCGAATCCAGCGCCTTATCCTCGTTCTCCTTGTACATGTACTTGATGTTGTCCTTGGGGAGGAGGATGTTAGGGGCATCCGGGCGGTGGACCTTGAGCGCCGACTTGTCGTACCACTCGATCGTGCCGCGGAGCTCCTCTCCGTCCTTCAACACAATGACCATGCGCGTCTTGTTGGTCATCTGCTTCAAGTAGTAGAAGCTTTCGGCGTTGGTCTGCTCGGGGGGCGTAGGTTTGCGCTGGCGGTAGGCCTTGGTGGTCTGGAACTGCTCCTTGATCTCGGTCAGGTCGGGTCGGATTAGCTTGCGGTTCATCGTCACCCGCCTCCTGCTCGTCCAGCCAAGCCCGATGGCTCCCATGAGCCGGGCTCGCGGTAGTTCCAGACAATCGGGGGGATCCTTGATCCTTTTCTAGCATAAGCGCGAGGCTGGGCGCAACGTCAGCCGGCTAGCGCTTCCAGCAGTAGGTCCATGGAAAGGAGTTTGTTCGCATACCCGCGTAGAGCCTCCCGGGTCTCCCCTGCCGCCTCCGCCAACAATGCGGCCCGTTCGCCGACCGGACCCGCCGCCAATCCCGCCAGGCGGTCGGCGGCATCCGCGTTCAGGAGCCGCTCCGGAGCCACGCCCGTGCGCAGGGCGGCCGTGTCCCGCAGCAACGACCGCAAGGCGGTCAAGGCCAGAGCGGCGTCGTCTTCCTGATCGAGCTTCTCCGCCGCCGCCATGCGCTCCAGGGGTCCCCATCTGGGGAGCGCTTCCAGAAGGGCGAGCAGGTCCTCACGCAACGCACGGTAAGCCTTGGACTCGAACGCCAGGGCCGCGCCCAGGCTCCCCTCGGACAGGGAGGCGCGCAGCCGCGCCTCCTCGGACGAGAGCCCGACCGCACTCTGCAAATGTGCCTCCAGGACGCGGGCGGGGAGGGCGCCCATGCGGAGCACCTGACAACGCGAGCGAATGGTCGCGGGCAGGGCTTGCGGCGCGGCGGTGACCAGGAAGACGTGGGAGGTGGGGGGCGGCTCTTCCAGGCTCTTGAGGAGCGCGTTCGCCGCTTGCTCCGTCATGAGGTGGGCGTCATCGATCACTACCACCCGCGCCCGGGCCTCGAAGGGACGGTCCGCGATCGCGCGCACGGCGTCGCGGACCTGATCAATCTTGATGGCGGCGGTGGCGGGCTCGATCAGGGTCGAGTCGGGGTGGATGCCACGCTCGGCGCGGCTGCAGGCCGGGCAAACCCCGCAGGAATCACCGTCCTGCCGCAGACAAACCAGAGCCCAACCCGCCGTCAAGGCCAGCGTTTTCTTGCCGATTCCCTCCGGACCCGCGAAGAGGAGGGCAGGGGGCAGCCGCCCCTGACGGAGCGCCCGCGAGAGGAGTTGCTTGACGTGGTCGTGACCGATGACCTTAGCGAAGCCCACGGTCCCTCACGGCGAAGAGCCCCCGCGAATCCACCGCGGCCCGCAGGCGCTCGCTCACCTCCGACGTCGTTCCCTCGCCGTCCACTCGCACCCAACGCCGGGGATCCTCGGCCGTAAGGGCGAGGTAACCCGTCCGCACGCGTTCGTGGAATTCCCGAACCTCAGACTCGAGGCGGTCGTGGACACCCCGTTTCCCCACTCGAGCCAGGCCCGTCTCCACGCAGACGTCCAAGAAGATCGTGAGGTCGGGCCACAGGCCGCCGGTCGCCACCTCGGCCACCGCCCGGATGGCCGGGAGGGACAGGCCGCGCCCGTAGCCCTGGTAGGCCAGAGAGGAGTCCACGTATCGGTCCGAGATCACGCTGCGCCCCTCGGCCAGGGCGGGCCGAACCCGCTCCGCGACGTGCTGGGCCCGGTCTGCGAAGTAGAGCAGCAATTCTGTGACCGGAACCATCGCCTGATTTCGGTTGTCCAGGAGCACGCTGCGAATCAGGCGGCCGATGGCCGTCCCCCCCGGCTCATGGGTCACGAGCGTTTCCGGGCCCAGGCCCGCGGCCAGGGCCCGGGCCTGCGTGCTCTTCCCGCTCCCTTCGATCCCCTCGATGGTGATGAACGGCATCAATAGTCCCTGGGCATTCTAGGCCGAAACGCGGTTTCGGTTGACTCCGCGGCCGCAACCGGCGTACGGTCCCCCTCGCCATGCTCACGCTGTCGGGGAAAGCGGCCCTGGTCACGGGAGGAAGCCGTGGCATCGGGAGGGCGATCTGCGTGCTCTTTGCGCGCCTGGGGGCCCGGGTGGTCGTGAACTACCACCGCGACAAGGCCGCGGCCCTGGAGACGGTGGCGGCGGTCGAGGCGATTGGGGGCGAGGCCCACGCCATCCCCGCCGACGTCTCCCAGCCCTCCGAGGCCGGGCACCTCGTGGCGGAGGCGGAGGCCCGCCTCGGGGGTCTCGACATTCTGGTCGTGAATCACGGGATCTGGAAGCGCGCCTCCATCGACGCCATGACCGCCGAGCAGTGGGAGGAGACGGTGCGCGTCAACCTGGGTGGAGCCTACGGGGTTTGCCACCATGCGGCCCGCGTCATGATCCCGCGCCGCTCGGGCGTCATCATCACCATCGCCTCCACGTCCGGCCAGCGCGGCGAAGCCCACTACTCGCACTACTCCGCCACCAAGGGCGCGCTCCTCTCCTTCACGAAGTCCCTGGCGGCCGAGCTGGCCCCCCATGGCATCCGCGTCAACGGGGTGGCGCCGGGGTGGGTGTTGACGGACATGACGCGCGACGCCCTCACGGGGCCGGAGGCCGCGGCCGCCGTCCGCCCCATTCCCCTCGGCCGGCCGGGTACGCCCCAGGAGATCGCGGGGCCGGTGGCCTTCCTGGCCTCCGACCTGGCCTCCTACCTGATCGGCGAGATCCTCTCCGTGAACGGCGGGGCCGTCCTCGTCGGCTGATTCAGACCACGACCTTGGTGCGGGAGGGATGGAGTTGGGCGGAGTAGGCCTGGACGGCCCGGGTGAGGGCAGGGCGGATCAGGGAGGTGGGTTGCGATCGGTCGGCCAGGACGGCGATGGCCTCCTCGGCCTCCGACACCACCCCCACCAGGATCGAGAGGCTCCCCGTGACGAGCTCGAGGGACTCCAGGGGCTCCTCGGCCTCGTCCACCCTCAACAGGTTGCGTAGGTACAGGCTGAGGCCCGGGACCTGCTCGGCGAAGGAGGCCACGCGGATGTCGGCTGCGCCGCGCCCCGTGCGTGTGAAGACCGCACCCGTCATCAGATCAAAGATGAACGCCTGGAGGAGGGCGGGCACCTGGCCCGAGAGCTCGTCCAAGACTCGCTTGCGTAGGGCGGCCTCTTCGGCCGCGATCTGGTCGGTGGGCGCCGCTCGCTCCTCCCGGCGATTGAGTCGGCTCCGCGTGGCCGTCTCCCCGACTTCGTGGCGAGACTTCCACACGTCGCGCGAGAATTGGGAGAGGAAGAGCGTGGTCCCGTCGCCCTTGTCGAGAGCATCCTCCAACTTCTGCCGGGCTTCGCCCTTCTCGAGGGTGAGGCCCTCCCGGCTTTCCCAGTAGATGTTCGAGGCCCGGCCCCGCACGAGCAGGACCATGGCCGCTCCGGCCCGGGTCTCGATCTCCAGCGTTCCCGTGTGCTCGGCCTTTTCCAAGTGATAGAGCAGCTCGACGAGATCGGACCGGTCGCCTACCTTCTCTTTGAGACGCTGGCGGTTCGCGATGCCCCGGAGCAGGTGGGCCATATCGAGGGGGAGCTCGTAAACGGAGATGAAACCGGATTCGCCGCCCACCTTGGCCCGAAGCTGGTCGAGCGCGACCGGCCCGTTGAGTCCCACCGCTCCCTCGCGGTACAGCGCGTTCACCTCCGCCCCCAAGTAGTAGAAGATGAGCCCCACCCCCTGCGGGAGCTTGATCTCCGCGAGGCCGGTCAAGCCGGCCTGTCGGCAGGACTTCAACAGGTCGTCGAGCGAGAGCTGCCGGACCGAGAGGTCCCATTGGTGGAGGAGTTTGCTACCGGGGAACTTCATATGGGGGAGGGCGAGAGGATCCTACCGTTGACCCCGAACAAACACAAGGCGCGCACTCACCGCGCCCGGAGGCTCTCCGCAGCCGCCCCGGCCCGCGATCCGATTTTCGCATACTGCGGAACGCGGGAAGGCCCAGCCGTGACTTCAGCTTGGAAGATCGGCCGTGCGGATCCCCGAGGGTCCCCCTGAACCCCGTTGGTATAATCCGCGCACATGGCGACTGAGCTCCTCGAAGACCACCTTCGCCGCGTCACCCGCAACTTCACCGCCCGCCTGCCCGAGGACGCCGTCTTTGCCCTCGGGCGCGACCTGGCCACGGAGCTGACGAGAGCCCACGCCGCCTCCCCCCCCCGCCACCCCTCCCTCGAGCCCGCCGCGGTACCCATGATCGACGGCCGTCCGCGTTTGGATGGCGGGGGTCCGGAGGGAGATGCGGCGGAGGACCTCCTGTGTCTGGGAGCGCTGCTGCACTCCTTGGCCACCGGCGAGGAGCCCGAAGTCTCGTGGCGCCTGGACGGGCCGCCCCCCACCCCCCTCTCCACCCTGGCCCGCCGGGCCGTGCTGGCCGGGCTCACGTCCCCCCGCCCGGACGGCCGCTTCCCCACCGCCTCCGCTGCGGTGGAGGCGCTTTCCGCCGCCCTCTCCCCCGAGGCCGATCTCCCGCCTCCCTGGCCCCTGTTCCGCGGAGATCCCGGGCGTACCGGGGCCCGGACGGCGGTTGTCCCGCGGGCTGGCGTGACCCCCCTCTGGGAGGCGGCCGTGGGCAGCGTGGTCGGCTCTCCCGTGCTGACATCCCGGTTGGTCCTGACCCCGGCTCCCGACGGGCGGCTCCTCTTCCTGGACCGAGCGGGAGGCCGTCGGATCCACGAGATGCGGCTGGGGACGGCCCTCGAGTCCTCCCCCGCCCTCGCCCAGCAGGTCCTCCATGTGGGAACGGACGACGGCGAGGTCGTGGGCGTCGACATTGTGCATGGCCTCGAGACCTACCGTGTCAAGCTCGGCCGGCTGGTCCGTTCTTCACCTCTGCCCTGGGGAGAGCGGGTATTCGTGGGCGTCGTGGAAGGCAAGGACGCGGGGGCGGTGGTGGCCCTGGACGCCTCGAAGGGCAAGCCCCTCTGGAAGCGCAAGCTGGGGGCGGTCTTCTCGTCTCCGGCCGAGGCGGGGGGACGGATCCTGGTGGGAAGCGACGAGGGCAGCCTCTGCGCGCTTGACCCCGAGCAGGGCACGCTCTTGTGGTCCTGCGCCCTCGGCGCGCGCGTACGCGCGACCCCGGCGGTCGGCAAGGAGGTGGCGGTGGTGGGCGCCTTCTCCGGGCGCCTGGCCGCGGTCCGGCTGACCGACGGCACCGTGGCCTGGACGCGCGAACTGGGCCAGACCGTCTACTCCTCGGCCTGTCTCTCCGGCGAGCTCTGCGTCGTGGGCTGCCATGATGGCCGCGTCTACGGCCTGACCCTCGCCACCGGAGAGCCCGTTTTCCAGGTCGCGACCCGTGGCCCCGTGGTCTCCTCGCCCCTGGCCGTGGGCGATCGCTTCCTGATCGGCTCCACCGACGGGGATCTCTACATCCTGGACGGGGCGGGCCGCGTCCTCGCGCGTGCTTCCCTCTGCCCGGAGGGGACGGAGTCCTCTCCGGCCGTGGACGGGGACACCCTGGTGGTCGGGAGCGCGCGAGGCCTGCACGCCCTCCGGCTGACGCCATGAAGACCATGCGCATCCCCGACTGGCTCGGCGGGGGCCTGCTCGACCGCTACCACTCAGGGGCCAGCCACCTCTTCCTGCTTCACGGCAACGTACGCGACCTCCAGTCCTTCGGGCCCGGGTACCTCCCCCTCGCCGACGGCCTGCGCCGGTTGGCCGCCCGCCGGGCCGTGGTCGTCTCCTACGAGGTGTCCAAGGGTCTCGTCTTCCCGGATCCCGCCCGGGAGAAGGAGTTCCGGCGGGTGCTGGGTCTGAAGGCCGGTCCCCTCCCCGCGGATCCCGCCCGGGCCATGCTCCTGCTGGACGCCCTTCTGGCCAGCGACCGTGGCGCCCCGGGGTCGGTCGCCATCCTGCTCGACTACGTCCATAACCTCGCGCCTTCCGGGCCCGCTTCCGGAACCGAGCGCCAGACGGTGACCATGCTCGCCCGCTGGGCCTCCGACCCCAAGGTCGCCACCCGCCGGCCCCTCGTCCTCCTCATCGCCCCCGCGGCGGGCGATGTCTCGGAGGAAATTTACTCCGGTACATCGGGGGCGGAAGTGGTGGCGGTGCCGCGGCCAGAACTTCCCGCCCGGACGGAGTTCGCCCGCCACCTCAAGGACTCCTACCCGGAGGTCACCTGGACGCTGAGCCCGGAGGAGTTGGCCGCGGAGACGGGTGGCCTGGCCCTGGTGCAGATGGAAGACATCCTGCAGCGGGCGCGGGGCGGGCCCGCACCCCTCGGCCGCTCCTCGATCGTGGACCGCAAGATCGACCTCCTCAAGCAGGAATACGGGGAGGTGCTGGAGATCCTGCAGCCCAAGCACGACCTTTCCGCGGTGGGCGGGTTGGAGCACGCCACCCGGGAGCTGAAGGAAGTGGCCGACATCATGCGCCGCGGTCTCACCTCCGCCGCCCCCATGGGGATCATCCTCATGGGGCCCCCCGGCACGGGCAAGAGCTACCTGGCCGAGTGCTTCGCCCGAGAGTGCGGCATGCTCTGCGTCCGCTTCCGCCCCCTGCGCCAGATGTACGTAGGCCAGTCGGAGCGAAACCAGGAGAAGGCTTTCGCCGCCATCCGCGCCCTAGCCCCCGTGGTCGTGATCGTGGACGAATCGGACCAGGCCGAAGGGGGCAGTCGGGACCAAGGCTCGGGAGACTCGGGGGTCACCGAGCGCATGCGGGCCTCTGCCTTCGCCTTCTGGGGGGACAGCGGGCTTCGGGGCCGGGTCCTGCGCATCGACATCACCAACCGCGTCGACCTCATCGATACCGCCATGCGGCGCTCCGGCCGGACCGACATCAAGATCCCGATCCTCATGCCCGACGAGGAGGCACGAAGGCAGATCTTCGAGGTAACGGTGCGCAAGCACGAGCTCGTCTCCACCATCGCCGACTACGCTCCTTTCGCGCGGCGCACGGGGGGTTTCACGGGAAGCGACATCGAGTTGGCGCTGACCACCGCCTGGCGGTTCGCCCTCCGCGGCGGCGGCACCGCCCTGACCGAGGCCGCCCTCACCGCCGCCCTCGACGACCTCCTCCCCACCGCCCGCGATCAGGTCACCGTCGACCGCATGACGCTGATCGCGCTCGACGAGTGCCGCAACAAGCGGCTCCTGCCCCCCAACGCCGAGGTCATCCGCAAGGAGATCGAGGCCCGGCGCCTCGCCGCCGGCTAGGCGCGGGGGGGCCCCGATGGCTCAGCGAGCCGCGGGAGTCTTGAAGGTGAGCGCGAGGCGACAGAGGACCAGCTCGTCGCCGTCCTTGACGGGGGTAAGCACGCCGTTGGCCAGCTTCTGGCCGTTCAGGAACGTCCCGTTCATGGTCCCGATCTCTTCCGCCACGAAGTGCTTCCCCTCCTTGATGACCAGCCGAGCGTGACGCCTCGATATGTTGCGGCTCTGGTCCTCGTTGGTGAGGTCCACCTCCGGGCTCATGCCGGTCACGGAGTCATAGCGGCCGATGAGGGCGTCGCTCTTGAAGACGGGGAATACGTTGCCGGTGGACTGGGAAATGAAATAGGCCAGGGCCTCGGCCTGGAGCGTCCCCGAGGTGGGGGACTTCGGCCGGGCTTCCGAGGACATGTCGGCGGGAACCGCGCCCCCGGCCGCAATCTGCTCGATCTGCCGCGTGGTCTCGCGGAGCCGGAGCGAGTACTTCCGGAGCATGCGCACCGCGATCTCGGGGTTGCTCTTGATCATGTCCCCAAAGATCTCGCTCCCGATCACGATCAGGTCCCCGTCCTCCACCATCTCCGCGGAGGCCGACCGCGGCATCCGCTCGAGCACCGCCATCTCCCCGAAGAAGTCCCCCTTCTCCAGCACGGCCAGGGTGGTCTCTCCGTGCGGAACCTTCTTCTTGATGGCCACCCGGCCGGATTGGATGATGTACATGTCCTCCCCCTCGTCTCCCTCGTGGAAGAGGACCGTCCCTTTGGTGAAGTGGTTCAGGAACTTAGCGAAGGGGTTCTTGTCCGCGCTCATCGCGTTCAGTTAAGGGAGTTTAGCAGATTCGCCCCGGAGGGGGCCAGCCGAGCTCAGGCGGGGGCCTCGATCCCCCTGAGCTCCTCGTCCAGGGGGACGTTCTGCAGGATGGACCGCTTCTGCACCTCGCGGAACAGGGTCATGAGAAAGGTCTCGAAGCGGTGGCCGATCAGCTGGAGGGCGGGCAGGCTGGGGCACTTCAGAATCTCGATGAAGAACAGCTCGAAACCGGACCAGTCCCGGTACATGAGGTACTTGATGTTGTGGTCGTAGAAGGTCGAGATCTCCTCCTTCATCCTCACCGCGGAGGCGGGATCCTTCCGCTCCTGGAACTCGCGGAGGGCCTTGACCAGCCTGGCCAAGCCATCGCGCAGCCGCACGGACTGCTCCAGCTTGGCCGTGAAATCGGGGAAGATGTCGCTCCCTTCCACCTTCTCGTCGAAGGCCTGGGCCAGCTGGACCACCGACTGCTGGAAGCAGTCCTTCAGGATTCCGTGGCTGTTCTCCACCCGCGTCCGGATAGTATCGGCTTGCCGGGCGACCGAGATGTCTAGGAGCTCGGTGTTGATGACTTTCTTGAGCTCGAGGGGGATGCAGTATACGAAGGAGTCGTAGAGTTGGTGTAGCAGCTGCCCGGCCTCGAGGCTCCTCAACACCCGTTTCTCGATGTAGCCCAAGAGCAACCGCGTCTCCGAGGTGATGAGGGAGAAGATCAGGATTGTGTTGCGCAGATCCTCCTCCCCGCTACGCTCGGGGTTCGCGTACTCGAGGTAGTGCAGAAGGCGGAAGAGCTCCAGGAATACCTTGGCCGCCTGTTTGCGTTCGAGCGGGCTCCCGATGCCCCGGATGGTGGCCGCCACCGCGGGGTTGGTGACCCGGTCGTGGATGGGCTTGAACTTCTTATCGATGAGGAGGGCCAGGAGGTGGCTGCGACGGATCTCACGGTAGAGGATCTTGCCCACCGCGCTGAAGCTCGTAAAGGGCAAGCGGGAGAGCTTCACGAGGTCGGTGAGCATGATGTGGATGTCCTCGAAGGACTCGCGCAGGAGGGTCAGACCCGCCTCCGGGGTGGCCTGGCGGATGAGCTTCTCCACGTAGGGATCGACGTCCTCGTCCTTCTTGAGGTAGCTCTCGATGTACTGGTCGAAGCGGGTGAGGTTGACCTGCTCCTCGGTGAGGATGGCGGTGCAGAGGTGCACCACCCGCAGGATCACGTTGTCGACGAGTCGCAGCTCCTCCGACCAGTTCCGGAGGGCGAGCTGCTTGGTCTCCTTTTCCGAGAGGGGCTGGTTCTTGATGTGGAAGAAGCGCTCGAAGCTCTGGAGCCACATCTCCAGTTCGAAGAGGTCGGCGGTCTTGCCGGCCGCCGCCACCTCCTCCATCCACTGACGGAGCTGCCCGCGCAGAAAGTCGGTCCGGGGCTCCAGCGGGGCCCGCGGGGTCTCCTCGCGCTTATCCCGGGACATCTGCCCGGATTATACCGCTTGCCCGCCCGCGCATTGACCCCTCCCGCCTCCGCCGTTATCATTGGAGGCTGTTTTTGGGGGTTCTGATCTCCTTGAGCGTCTTCGAAGCCCTCACCGACCTCGCCCGCCTGCCCACGCGGTGGAAGCTCTTGACCCTGGCCACGGTCGTGGTCCTGGCGGAGCTGGCCCTGCGCCGCTTCGCCCCCCGGTCTCGGGCCTATGCCCGTTGGAAGGCCACCTTCGAGGCGGTGGGCTCGGTCTGGACCGGCGTCCTCCTGTCCGTCGTCTATCTCCTCTCCGTGGGCCCCATCAGTCTGGCCGTACACTGGTTCGGCCGGGACCCCCTCGATCGAGCCTTGGGGCCTGAGCCCACTTTCTGGCGGTCGCACGAGCCCAACCCCTTGGGGCCCGAGGCGGCTGTCCGACACCAGTTCTGACCAGATGAACGTCCTCGGCATTTCCTGCTTCTACCACGACTCCGCGGCCGCGCTCCTGCGCGACGGACAGGTCGTGGCGGCCTGCCAGGAGGAGCGCCTCAGCCGCAAGAAGCACGACTCCGGCTTCCCCTCCCGAGCCATCAAATACGTCCTGAAGGAAGCCGGGATTGGCCCCCAGGACCTCGACGCGGTGGGCTTTTACGACAAGCCCCTGCTCAAGTTCGAGCGGATGCTCTCCACCTACATCGCCACTTTCCCCCGCTCGTTTGGCTCCTTCCGCAAGGCCATCCCCGTCTGGCTGCACGAGAAGCTCTGGGTGCCCTCCATCATTCGCAAGGAGCTCAAGCCCTACAAGGGTCCGATCCTCTTTGCCGAGCACCACATGAGCCATGCCGCCTCCTGCTTCTTGGTCTCGCCGTTCGAGGAAGCGGCCATCCTGACCATTGACGGGGTGGGGGAATGGGCGACCGCATCCTTCGGGCTGGGGCGGGGCAGCGAGATCACGCTCTTCAAGGAGATCCGGTTCCCCCACAGCCTCGGGCTCCTCTACAGCGCCTTCACTTACTACCTGGGCTTCAAGGTCAACAGCGCGGAATACAAGGTGATGGGCCTGGCTCCCTACGGCCGGCCGCTCCACTACGAGCGGATCATGAAAGACATGATCCACTTGAACGAGGACGGCTCCTTCAAGCTCAACATGGATTACTTCTCCTACGACTACGGCCTCACCATGACCAACGGCCGTTTCAACGACTTCTTCGGGGGGCCGCCGCGAAAACCCGAGACCTGGATGACGGAGCGCGAGTTCGATATCGCCGCCTCCGTGCAGAAGGTCTGCGAGGAAGTCGTCCTCAAGATGGTGAACTACATCCACCGCGAGACCGGCCTCACCAACCTTTGCATGGCGGGGGGGGTGGCCCTCAACTGCGTGGCTAACGGGCGGGTCATCCGCGAGACCCCCATGAAGAACCTCTTCGTGCAACCGGCGGCCGGCGACGCGGGGGGAGCGGTGGGGGTGGCCCACTACCTCTACAACACGATCGGCAAGAAGCCGCGGGGCAAGGCCTGGGCCCACGCCTACCTGGGCCCCGCCTACGAGGATCGCGAGATCGCGGAGTACCTCGAGGGTCAGGGCGCGAAGCACCGGCTCCTCTCCGACCGCGAGCTGGTGGAGACGACGGCCCGCCTCATCGCGGAGGGCAACGTCATCGGCTGGTTCCAGGGCCGGATGGAGTTCGGCCCCCGGGCCCTGGGGGGCCGAAGCATCCTGGCCGATCCCCGGGACCCGAAGATGCGGGACACCCTCAACATGAAGATCAAGTTCCGGGAGGGTTTCCGCCCCTTTGCCCCCTCCGTCCTCGCCGATCGGGCGAAGGACTGGTTCGAGATCGAGTGCGAGAGCCCCTACATGCTGCTCGTGGCTCAAGTCCCGGAGAGCAAGCGCGTGATCCCGTCCGTGACCCACGTGGACGGCTCCGCCCGCCTGCAGACCGTGACCCGCGCGGAAAGCCCGCTCTACTACGACCTGATCGCCGAGTTCGGGCGGGTCACGGGCGTGCCCGTGGTCATCAATACCTCCTTCAACGTCCGGGGAGAGCCCATCGTCTGCACCCCCCACGACGCCTATCTGTGCTTCCGCCGCACGAACATGGACTACCTGGTCCTGGGCCATTACCTCCTCGACCGGAGGGAGCAGCCGCCCTTGCGCGAGGACGTGGACTGGAGGAGCCTGTTCGAGCTGGACTAGATCGTGGGGCCCCGGGGCCGCGGTGGCGGAGTCTCAGGGAGCAAGGAGAGAGGAATGGCATTTGAAAGGCTCGGCATCCTGCGCGAGCTTTGGGCCTTCATGAAGGTCCGCAAGAAGTGGTGGCTCGGGCCCATCGTCGTGATGCTGGCCCTCCTGGGCCTCCTCGTGGTCTTCACCCAGGGCAGCGCGGTCGCTCCCTTCATCTACACCCTCTTCTGATCTCCAGGGTGGGACACGTCCCCGGGCGGCCGGCGCGACGGGCCGGTCGCCCTTCCGAAGCTGTCCTTGTCTTGGCCGCCGCCCTCCTCGCGGCCCTGGCCCCCGCCCTCCTCTTTCCCGGGGAGGGCAGCCAAAAGCTCACCCCCGAGCGGCTGGCCGCGGACCCCCCGCTGGGCGGGGTCCTCCCTTCCGACCTCGCCTGGAACCCCGACGCCAGGCGGCTGACCTACCTGCGCCCGGCGGGCCAGAAGAGCGCGGCCGACCTCCACGCGCTGGATGCGGGGACGGGTCGGGAGACCCTCGTCCTGGCCGGCGCCCGGGTGCTTTTGCCCCCGACGGCCAAGGAAAACGGCGGTTCCGCGAAATCCCTCCCCCTTGGCGGTTACGCCTGGTCGCCGAAGGGAGATAGCCTTCTTGTGTCGTACGAGGGCGATCTCTATCTCGTGGACGTCCGGACCGCGGCCGTGCGTGCGCTCACCCACACCCCCGAGGCCGAGGAGTTCCCGGAGTTCTCGCCCGACGGCAAGCGGGTGGCCTTCGTCCGCAAGAACGACCTCTACGTAGTGGAGGTCAGCAGCGGGCGGGAGACCCGCCTCACCAAGAGCGGCTCCGACACCCTTCTCAACGGCCGACTGGACTGGGTGTATGAGGAGGAGCTGGCCTCCCGCTCCGGCCGGTCGTTCGTCTGGTCTCCCGACTCCCGCGCCATTGCCTACCTCCAGCTCGATCAGGCCCGCGTCCCCACCTTCCCCATTGTGGATTTCCTGCCCGTGCCGAACGAGGTCACGGCCCAACGCTACCCCCAGGCGGGGGCCCCGAACGCCATCGTCCGCCTGGGGGTGGTGGCCCTTTCGGACGACGGCAGCCCCGGGCCCGAGCGCCTGCTCTCCTTCGATCCCGACGACTGCTACGTGGTGCCCGATCTCGCCTGGGCGCCGGACTCCCGCACCCTCGCCTACCAGCACTTGAACCGAGAGCAAAACGAGCTGCAGCTCCGCTTCCTGCCCGTGCCGGAGGCCGCCGGCGCCCCCCTGGGCAGCGCGCGCACCGTCCTCACCGAGCACGCCCCGACCTGGGTCGACGCCCAGGGTGCCCCCCACTTCCTGAAGGACGGGCGCCGCTTCCTCTGGCTGTCCCAGCGCGGCGGGTTCGCCCACCTCCATCTTTGCGAGGCCGAGGGCCCCTGCCACGCCCTCACCTCGGGCCCCTGGGTGGTGGACAAGGTTCTGGGGGTGGACGAGAGCGCGGGCCTCGTCTACTTCACGGCCACGGAGAAGGACCCGCGCGAGCGCCACCTCTACCGCGTGAGCCTGGACGGAACGGGGCGGACGCGGTTGAGCCGCGAGGACGGCACGCACAAAGTCCTGCTCTCCCCCGGCGCCCGCTTCTACGCGGACACCTGGTCCGATGTCGCCACGCCCCCCCGGATCTGGGTCGCGTCCTCGGAGGGAGGGCGCCGCTCATCGGTGGAGGAGAACCGCAACCCCGAGATCGCGCAGTACGAGCTGGGAAGCGTGGAGTGGGTGGAGGTCAAGGCTCCCGGAGGCACCCCCCTCCACGCCCGCCTGCTGAAACCCGCCCGCTTCGACCCCCGGCACCGCTATCCCGTCCTGGTCAAGGTCTACGGAGGCCCGCACGTCCAGACCGTCCTGAACGCCTGGGGAAGCGTCTCCCCCCTCGATCATCTGCTGGCCAGCCACGGCTTCCTCATCTTCTCCCTCGACAACCGGGGCTCGGCGGGGCGCGGCCAGGCCTTCGCGGACCCGCTCTTCCACGGCATGGGCCAGGTCGAGCTCGAGGACCAGCTGGTGGGGGTCGAGTACCTGAAGTCGCTGCCCTACGTGGATCCGGCCCGCCTCGGCATCTGGGGCTGGTCGTACGGGGGGTACATGACCCTTTACGCCCTCACCCATGCCCCCACCGTCTTCAAGGCGGGGGTCGCGGGAGCGCCCGTGACGGACTGGAAGTTCTACGACACCATCTACACCGAGCGGTACATGGGCACGCCCCAGTCCAACCCCCGGGGCTACGAGAGCGCCTCTCCCCTCTTCCGGGCCGCCGACCTCAAAGCGGACCTCCTCCTCATCCATGGCACCGCCGACGACAACGTGCATCTGGCCAACACGATCTCCTTCGTGGACGCCCTCACCCGGGCGGACCGGCCCTACCGGCTATCCCTCTATCCCCGCCAGATGCATGGGTTTCGGGCCCGGGAGAGCCGGGTCGCCGCCGACACCGACATCCTGCGCCATTTCGAGAAGAGCCTGAAACCCTGAAGCCGCGCGCCGGAGAGCGGTCCGGAGAGGGACGGGTTCGGTCCTGCTGGCGTTTGCCGGGCGCTCTTCAGCCCGCGGTCACGACCAGCTCGCGCCCGTAGGCACGCGCGAAGCGCTGGCCCACGGTGCGGGGCCGCCAGCCCGCCAGGGTGGGGACCCTGACCCGCACTTCGTCCTTGGTCACCTCGCAGTCCAGGCTCACGGCCTGGCCCCGCGGGCAGCGTTCCTCGATGTCGTCCGCCAGGACGAGGAGAGCGGCCGCGCGCGCCACCGCCGGCTCGTCCTCGCCCGTGAGCAGGGGGGCGTAAGACTTCGCCCTCGTGTCCTTGTCCCCCGCGCTGCGCACCACCGCGGAGAGGAGGGCGATACCCCGGTGGGAGAACCCGTTCAGGTCGGTGGCGAGCACGATGTCGGCCACGTGCTCGTGGCGGTCGAAGAAGTCGATGCTGCGCCCGATGTCGAGGAC
>Ga0210399_10000213_pt1 | contig 46920 bp, 50 predicted proteins | sample IncBWC14MmetaG_FD_150865 | JGI IMG/M metagenome (GOLD analysis project Ga0210399, IMG submission 150865) | Forest soil microbial communities from Barre Woods Harvard Forest LTER site, Petersham, Massachusetts, United States - Inc-BW-C-14-M | ecosystem: Environmental > Terrestrial > Soil >... | reverse complement strand
GGTACTGGCACCTTTGGTTTCGATGCCCATACCCGAATCCGCCACGGTGTTAGCAGAGACCGTGAGCGAGTCGGCGTTCACGAAGATAGCGGGGCCGGCAGAACCGGATGTGATGACGTTCCCCGCAATCACGCCACTTGAGGAATCGTCAATTCCAAAAAACCCCGTGTTGCTCAGAAAATTACCGCTGATGGTGGCCGATAGTGTTGGTGGACTGACGCTGAATGCGCCAATTCCACCGCCGTCGAAACCCGCGTTGTGCACACTGGTGTTCTCGATGGCGATCGTTTGACTCGAGGCGGCCCCATTTTCACCCCAGATGCCCCATCCGCATCCACCATTCACCTGATTCCGTGCTGTTACTTCATTGACCGTCCCCGAGGTGCTGGACGCATAGAAGATCCCAGCAAGCATCTCTGCAGAACATCCGGCATTGTCGCCACTTCCGTCCACCGTGATCCCAATCATGTTGACGGGACCCGCAGGGTTGACGTTTTGCACCAGTACTTGCGCGTAGAACGCCAACCCATTGATGCTGCTGGTTACGTTTGGGGCGAGCGATCCATTCGGGTTAATCGTGATCACCGCCCGGTTCGCGTTGCCGGAACGGATGCCTTGCAAGGTCAACGGCTGCGTAATCGTGACTTGTTCTGGATACACTCCCGGACAGATCTGAATCGTCGCTCCTGCGGGCACGCCGACCACCGCTGCCGAGATGGTTGTGAAGTTCACGTAGCTAGCACCTGTCTTACAACCTCCAACCTCGTAATTCAGCGCTTGTAGCGGAGCGCACACAGCCTGCATTACCACCGCCGAGAAAAACCACGCCAGATGCCGCGACATATATCGTTCCTCCCGTTCTGGACCAAGTGTTAGAGTCAGAGTCCTCGCCCCGGCGGCTCTCACTTGCTTCACGGGCATGAACTCGTCTGGACGGTATCGATGTTGTAGATTGAATTCACGCCCAGGCCGCTGTTCGCGGTCGGAACGTGGTCAAAACCAAATTCTGAATCATTAAACGTGTTCGACTTTACGGTGACGTTGGGGACGCAGTTGTACATGATCACGTAAGTCGTATTCTTGGTTGTGTTCCCCGTGACCGTCGGACCAGGACTTACGCCACTGCCACCGAAAAGGAAGGCAGTGTACACGTTGGATAGTTTGTTGGAGGTCACGGTGCTGCCATCGCCAAAGGCTATCCCGACGCCAATGGATATATCCGCGACTGTGTTTCCTGAAATCGCGACCGGGCCGCCGTCATTAGTGATTCCTTGCAAACCACCGGTAACCACATTGCCGGTAAGCGCACCGCTGACGCCGTTCACCTCGATGTCTTTCGTCTGGTTGTAGACCTTGCCGGTGACAAAGTTTCCCTTGATCGTAGCGGCCAACGTCGAAGGCGTCTGATTACTGATGGCAAAAATGCCCTCCCACGTCACGTCGTGAACGCTGTTGTTCTCGACTGTGATCGATTGATTGGGGCCAGGTCCGTTTTCGATCCAGATGCCGTATCCGCAAGAGGGGAGCTGCTGATTCCGGGTCGTCATCTCGTTGATCGTGCCCGCGGTGCCGGAGGCGTAGAAAATCCCGGCAAGGAACGCACTTACAGAGCAGCCCTGCACTTCGGCGCTACTTCCATCCACGGTGATGCCGGTGAGATTGACGTTGCCGGGCGGAGCGACATTCTGCACCAGCACTTGCGCCGCAACGTTGGCTCCGGTGATGCTGGTTACGTTTATAGCCAGTCCATTAGGAGGCGCAGCAATCACCGGCCGGTCCTGGTTGTTGATGCTCAGGCCGCGCAACGTTAGGGGCCGGGAAATGGTTACCTGTTCAAAGTAGGTCGCAGGACAAACCACAATGGTCGAACCCGGAGTCACAGAATTGACGGCGATCTGGATGGAACCGAACTTCGGAAGGCTTGCAACGCAGGTCCCTACTTCATAGTTGGCGGCCTGTGCTCGACTGGCAGCGGCAATCAAGGCAACTGCTGACAGGAACAACACCCAATGTTTCGATATCAATCGAGTGCGCTTCATACATCCTCCTTGAAATTCGCCACGTGGGGTCGAGAGTTGCGACCGTCAAATCGCTGGCCATGATGGCGGGACTAATGATCGTGGGCCGGAACCATTCCCCTTCCCCGAGTCTGGCTCCGGCCCAGAGCATGTGGAGCGGATGGCAGAATGCCGCGCTTGGCGTCCGGTGTCAAAGGAACTGGTTGTTACTCTCGTCTGACCAAATAAATGGTGTGAGATGAGGTGTTTACAGCAACTGCTGACTCGCCGTGTTAGACCTGCTATGATTCCACCCACTTTGCTGGTCGTGGAGCATGGGGTCGGCAGTTTCTTCCGGTCAAGTCTTCAGGTTCGGATTATTTGAGGCGGACGTTGCCCGCAACACGCTGACCCGCAATAGTGTGCGGATCAAGATTCAAGATCAGCCGTTTCACGTGCTCATCCTGCTGCTGGAGCACCCAGGCGAAATCATCCCCCGCGAGGAATTGCGCCAGAAGCTTTGGCCGCAAGGGACTTTCGTTGACTTTGACGGCAGTCTGAATGTCATCCTGAAAAAGCTCCGGGCCGCTCTCCGCGATGACTCGGATAATCCGCGATTTATCGAGACGGTTCCACGGCGAGGGTATCGCTTCATCGCGCCCGTTTCGGTGGCCGGCACGAAATCCGAACTGGTACTTTCGACCAACATATCTGCCGGCGGCCCGCCCGAGGCCGAAGTTGCGGCCACTGCGGTGCTGCCACCTGCAAGATGGCGTCCAGTTCACCTTATTTATGTGTCTTTGGCCTTTGCCCTTTTGATGGTGGCTGGGTTGGCGTGGGTCGGATTGCACCGGAAGCAAGGCGGTGCCACAACGCCAGTTCTTTCCTCTCCAACTAGGGGACCTGTTCCTGTTCCTGTGCGGAAGTCGGTCGCCGTCCTTGGTCTTCACAACCTTTCGGGAAAAGTCGACGATGGGTGGCTTGCAACTGCCTTCTCGGAGATGCTGAGCACTGAGTTGGCGGCAGGGGAAAAGCTGCGGCTCGTGTCTGGAGAAGATGTGGCCAATCTGCGGCTTTCCTCTCCGTGGTCCCAGACCGATACACTGGGGCAGGAGACAGCCGCCCGCATCGGTACGGCTCTGAATAGCGATGTGCTGGTTCTGGGCTCCTATGCCAGCATCGGCAGACCTGAGCGTAGACAGCTGCGGATCGATGTGCGCTTGCAGGATGCGAAGACCGGGGAGATTCTCGCAGAAGTTGCGGAGATCGGAAGCCGGGAAAACTTCTTTCAGCTGATTTCGCGAACCGGGGTCAAGCTCAGGGACCGGCTGGGGGTTCCGAGTGTGGCGGAAACAGATGAACCCAGTGTGGTCGCTTCGCTGCCGTCCAATCCCGTAGCGGCCCGATTGTACACTCTTGGACTGGCCAAGCTGCGCGACTACGACTGCCTGACCGCGAAGGAGTTTTTCGAGCAAGCGATCGAGGCTGATCCAAAGTTTCCGCTTTCCCACTCCGCGCTGGCTCGAGCTTGGGCACAGCTGGGATACGAGCGAAAGCGTAAGGAGGAAGCCAAAAAAGCTTTGGACCTTTCTGCCAATCTGCCGCGCGTAAAGCGAATGCTAGTCGAAGCGGAATACTACGAAAGTCTGGCGCAGCACGAGAAGGCGGCTGCGACCTATCAAGCGTTGTTCGCGTTGTTTCCGGACAGTGTCGAGTACGGATTACAACTCGCGGCAGCGCAGGGCGCGGCGGATCAGAGAAGCCAAGCCATGGGGACGATCGCTCAACTTCGCCGGCTTCCTCCGCCGGTTTCCGCCGACCCGCGTATCGATCTGGCGGAAGCCCGGTGGATGCCGGCCGACACGGTTGCCGCGCTGGCGCTGGTGCGGACTGCTCTTGCTAAAGCGGCCGCGCAAGACAAGAGGCTGGTTTATGCGCAGGCTCGTAAAGTTGAATGCATTGAGCTGGTTTATGGTGAAGATCCCGGGCGCGGGGAAGCCTCGTGCGAAGACGCCTTCAGAATTTTTCTTGCTGCGGGCAATCGCCTTGACGCCGCCGACGCCCAGCGAGCGATTGGGGATCGCCAAGGCGCTCAGGGGCATTACGAGCAAGCCATCGCGACCTACCAGCGAGTGCTCGCTATCCTGCAAGAATTGGGTGAACACGAGAAGACCGGCATGGTCCTCAACAATATGGCGATCGATTTCGCGAATGAGGGCAAACTGGACCGCGCGGAAAAGCTGTATCGGACGGCGAAGTATCATTTCGAGCAGGCCGGGGACAAGGGCAACGCGGGAATAGCGCTCGGCAATATCGCGGACATACTCTATCTTCGCGGGAATCTGTCCGGTGCAGCAAAACTCTACCAACAGACCATTGAGGTCGAAGCAGCGATGGATCGCAGCGCGCCGGGCTATGCGATGTACCGACTTGCCGATCTGGAATTGGCTCAAGGTCAGCCAAAAAACGCGCGCGACCTGGCGACGCAAGCCGTGGATGTCATGCGTCCCGCGCACGGCGAATTGACGGGTGCGATGGTTGTTCTCGGAGATGCGCTGATGGCCCAAGGGGAATTGACCGAGGCCCGCCAACAGTATCAGCAAACATTGGAGACGCGGCAGAAAATGGGCGAACAGAACCTGGTGGCCGAGAGCCAGGTTTCACTGGCAGAACTCTCCCTCGAAGAAGGTCATCTTGAGCAGGCTGAGACTTTGCTGCGCCCGGCGATCGCCGTGTTTGAAAAAGAAAAGGAAACTCCCGACGCAAACGGCGCGTATACCTTGCTCAGCCGCACTGTGCTGGCGCAGGGCAGGGTAGAGGAAGCTCGGAAAGCCATTCAGCATGCCGCTGAACTTGGCCGCGTTAGCCCCGACCCTGCTTTGACGTTGCCTATCGCCATTCAAACGGCCCGCCTAGAAACGGCGTCCGCCGGCCAGGACGCCAGAGGACATCTCGCGCTCGCTACCGCGCGCCAAAGACTCCGTCCTGCAATCGCGACCGCAAAAAAGCTAGGCTATTACCAAATTGAATGCGAGGCCCGGCTGGCCCTCGGGGAAGCGGAGCTAAAAGCTAATCTCGCTACAGGTCGTTCACAACTGGAGACTCTGGAGAAAGAGACCCACGAGCGCGGTCTCGAACTGCTCTCTCGCAAAGCCCGGTTACTGGTTTCGGCCAACGAGTCTTCGCCAGCTTACCGATGACATTGGGATGAGGCGCCATGCAGTGGACGTAAGTGCCGGAACGCGCTGGATGGGGAGATCGGCAAGGCCAGGAAGAATGGCAGCCAGATAGTCGCGCACTGAAAGCTTCCGTCGCCGACAGCTTTCCACGACCGCCCGCGAAGAATTACATTCAGGAACGCCTGCTAGTGCCCGTCTTGCGCTTTCGACTTCGCCAACGTGATGGCATGTCGGGCTTCGCACTCTTTTGACGGATCGAACTCCGTGACACCCTCGTACTCATCCTTCGTTGCGTGAAACTCCAGCGGCGGTCGCTGTACCCGGTCGGGAAGTCCGGCGAACTTCACCTTCCCATCGGAGTTGGTTCCAGCTTCAAGATCGAGCCTCCGGATTCCTCCAAAACCATACTTGATATGAACCCTGATCGTGGCCCCGTAAACGGGTTTGCCGTCCGCACCCATGATTGTGAGTTCGATGGAGCACGGACCAGCACCGCCTTGTATGACGGGAACTTTTTCGTTGGGCGCTGGCCCTTGAGCCTGAGAAAGTAGAGGGACTGCGACGAGAATGGAGCACAGAGCACGATGCATTCTGTTCATATCAACGCAATTATACGAGCGAAAGCTGATCTAGAGTCTGGTCCCATTGTCGAGGTCAAAAAAGGAAATCCGGGAATCTAAAGAGGAGCATCTAAATACCTGTGCCGAGAATAAAACAAGAGGAGGATTTATGTCTCGTTTGCGAATGTGGCAAGTTTGCATGGCGACGGCGGTGCTGAGCACCGGATTGGTTGTCGTGCCGGGCGTGGCTGAGGGCAACACCCAGACCTTCACCGGAAAGGTTAGCGATGCCATGTGCGGCGCTCAGCACATGGAAGCGGGGATCGCCCCCGCAGATTGCGTTCGTGCTTGCGTGCAGAAAGGCTCGAAGTACGCTTTGGTAGTCGGCGACAAGGTCTATGCCCTCGACACTTCGGATAAGGCAGCGCTCGCCGAACTCAATAAGCTGGCTTGGGAGCAGGCCAAAGTTACGGGCACAGCCAACGGAGATACCATTTCGGTGAAGTCGGTGACTGCCGCTAAGTAGGAGGAAGGATGGCGGCTCCGGGTCGCATGGCGCAGGCCAAACAACGCAAATCATTGAATGGCTGGCAGGCGATCGTCGCCTTCTTGGGTCAGGCAACATCGGTGGCTCAACGATGGGCAAAATCCGGGATGCCAGTCACCCACGAGGGTCGGCGGGCGCAGGCTTCCGCCGGAGGAACTCAACTGCTGGCTGGGACGTGAGGTCTCCGAGCCTGTCCGAATCGCTACCGAATCCGCTGATCTCGCTTCAGAGTTGAAGCGCGGACTTTCGTTTGTCAGACAGCTCACACATGCTCGGAAAAAGAAACGAACGGCCTCAACGATACTATAATAAGCAGCCTTCTCCACTGGAAGTCCCGCTTCCATCCACCCTTGCTTTCCCGCGGGATAATGCGCTGGTGTAACCCATGACCGCCAATTCACGGGCGGCGTATTCGCTGGCGTTTCAATGCAAGCTCGTGCAGTAGGTGACGATCTCAGCATCCTTGTGTTGGGCAACAATTGCGGAGCGAGTTCTTTGATCTGTTCCGGGGGGATGTTCAACGCTCCGGGGAGGTGGGCCTCGCGGTAGCGTTCAGGCGTAAGCGTCTCGACGACCTTGACTGGGTTCTTTTCGGTCCAGCTTGGCTTTTAGGTCTTCTGTAGAAATCGCGCTTTCCATTGTGACCTCCTCGAGAATCATTCCATGCTGCTGAGCTTGGCTTCGTCGCAGAATGGTTGGCGGCTCTGGGCACCAATCTTTCGAGAGAGAGACTTGAACTGCGGTCTAAAATTCGGTTCCGAGCTCTCCTGCTCTAGCAGTCCACGTGGTCGGTTGCGGTCTTGAGTGCGTACCGCAAATATGACAGCCGCATTTGCCGCGGGGCCTGAGATCATTCGCGCTTGGGCACAACAGCGTGCCCGAAAGAAGGTTCGCAAAGAGGCACTCAGTTCGAATCGTTGGGAGATCCGCTGCTTGGCGGGCTCAAAGTGTGCAATATTGAACAGACCACGCCGTGCGCCGTGCGTTACGCTACACCCTTCTTAGGGTCAAAAGGGGTCCTGCCGGGGTAAGTCTCTCCCCAGAAGTGTGACGGCAGGGTTCGCTATGGCGGTGCGACGTGCTCCTCTCTCCGAGGACGTTGAGTCGCACCGCTTCTTTTCCCAAAGCGAACGCGCGAGTCGCATGAGGATAACCCTTTCGACATGGCTGCGGGGTCGTGCGCGGGTGTATTCGGCGGTCAGGGAGGGAGTGATGGCAATAACTCCCGTCACATCGACTACATGTGTCGAGGATAAGGATGTTCTATTCTATTTGGTTGTTTGCCGCAGCACTGGCTGGTTGGGCTGGTGGCAAGATCGGAGGGGACGACAGGTTCGGGACAGGGGCCGACATTCTCCTCGGAATCACGGGCGCATTCGTGGTTCGTTGGTCCCTTGAGAAGATCGGTATCTCCCTGCAAAACGTGTACCTACTTCTGCTGTCGATCTCGGGAGCAGCAGCATTTCCCGTCGCTGGGGCGCTCGGGATTAGACGCCTCAAACGGTCGAAAGCTCGATCCCGATTCGAAGGCGATTAGCCCATATTTTCACGCACAAAAGAACGCCGTATTTGCGGCGACAAGGAGCAAAACAGTGAATAAGGATCAGGTTTCTGGCAAGGTTGAGCAGGCTGTAGGGAAGGTAAAGCAGAGCGTTGGCGAAACAGTGGGCAACGAAAAACTAGCCAATCAAGGGGTTGCGGATCAAGCAAAAGGTGCGACAAAGGAGACTTGGGGCAACGCTAAAGACGCCGTCAAGGAGGTCCAACAGTCGCACAAGGACGACGCAACCGACAAGGCACATGAGACGCGGAACAAGATCGCCAAGTCGGTGCAAGACGCCAAGGAGAAGGTCAACGAGAAGATCGACAAATTCAAGGAGCGTCATTCAGCCTGATGCTCTGCGGCTTCTCGAAGACGTTAGAGCCACCACGTGAAGGGAGTTCGCATCTTTAGCCAAGTTTTCAGCGATTGCCCGAGGGTGAAACGACGAAGGAACGCTGGCGCGAACTCTGCCAAGAAGCCACTGCGGGCAAGGCCCTGAACGGTGTGCGGTGGCGTACCGACGATTCAACGACACGGATGCTACGCTTCCGCTTTCCGCCATGAAGAAGGACGACCCCAGCCCAAGAAATCCGCTCGCTATCAGTTGTCCGACTTGTGGTGCCGGTCCGGGAGAGAAGTGTCAGCTTACCAGTGGTCAACCGCGCACGGAACCCCATCGAGATCGCCGTTTACTTGCAAAAGACTAGAGCTTTCATGAATCACCGCTCGCCGAGGCGTTTGAAACGCCCTGTGCTCCACGGCTGGTCGAGTCTCTTAAACGGGGAGCTTAGCTCGCTGTGCTGTCACGTCTGACTCATCAGGGAAGCAGAGATTGCTGTAATCGTCGTTTTACGCTGGGGTGGAACCAAAGTAGACCTCAACCTCTTTTATCCTGTTTCCTTCTTTCCTTCGATGGTAAAGAATTCCGCGTTCCGGATGCCTTCGATTGCGATTCTGCGCGAAGTTCAGCAACTCTACAACGTGAGTGACCGTCTTGACTCATTGGCGGAAGAACACCCACTCGTCTCAGAAGCGCTCGTAACCATCTCGGGAAGCGTTCGCAATACGGCCGCTTTGTTGGAGGTGCTGGTTGCGACAAAAATAGCCCCCTTCTCCGGACTAAACCCAGCAAGTGCCTGATTTGCGGACTCGCTGTATGTGGTGTATGTGTGGCCGCGCAAGCTAGTCGTGCAGCACGACGTTGAGAAGCGAACTGTGAACTTGCAAGCCTTCGCTGTTGTAGTCGATGAAGCCTAACGTTCTGAACCTATTCATGAAGAAGCTAACCCGTGAGCGCGTCGTGCCCACCATCTCTGCGAGCGATTCTTGACTGATTTTGGGAACCAGAACTTCGGCCTTACCTTCCTTGCCGAAATGAGCCAGCAACAGCAACATTCGTGCAAGTCGCTTTTCACTCGAATTGAAAAGCTGATCGACCAAATCCTCCTCGTATCGGATGTTCCGTGTCAGCAAATATGCCACGAACATGTCGGAAAACGCGTGTTCCCGGTGAAGAACCTCGATCATGGACTTCTTGTCGATTCGCATCACCGAGCAATCGGTCATTGCAGTTGCGGAGAACAAGCGGAGAGTCTGCCCTGCAAGGCAACCTTCCCCGAAGAAATCGCCCTGGTTTAGAATGCCAATCGTGGCTTCCTTTCCGCTCTGCGACACAACGGTGAGTCGTACCTTTCCTTTCTGTATATAAAAAACAGCATCGGAGGAATCGCCCTGCACGAAGATCGTCTGCTTCTTGCGAAAAGCTGCGATCTTCCTGCCGCCATTGATGGTCGAAAGGAATGTCTTGGTATCGAACTTGGGGCGTTTCTGGGCTGTCGCCACGGTTCTCATGACCTCCCAAGCTTTCCGAATATGCGAAAGCAACTTCCTGTGATCAACGATGATAAATGCGCTAGAAGGGCGAGAACAATATCAGGTGTGCGGGCAAAATTGCGATCCGCCGGTGAAAATGATGTTTACACCCTTGTTTTTGAAAGTCAACCCCTCTCAGCAGCTGCGCGTCCTGCTGACCCCGCTGCCCATCGCGAGTCTTCTGTCGCTCTCCGATCTGCAATAATTGCCTCATGTGCGGGTGCCACCCTCTTCGAAGAGGCAGAGGGGATCGGCGCGAGAATTGATAGAGGAAGTACAGCTCCGAGCCCGCTCTGTGGAAATTTCGCCTCTATTGGAGTCGGGTCGGCCCGTTTTCTGGCTTCATGCGTAAGGCGATTCTTAAGCAAGTGAAACACCGAGACGGAATCAAGGGTTGAGCCCAACCCTCCGTAGGTGTGGACTAAAGAGTGAGGAAACAGATCAAAGAACCCTTCGCGATTCGTAACACCACCTACGAGGATTGCACGGCGATCCTCGAATGTCTGCGGGCAGCCTTCGCTCCTTATCGCGAGAGCTACACGCCCGAGGCGTTCTTGGATACTGTTTTGACCCCGGAAACTCTTCGCCATCGCCTATCGGAGATGTCGGTCGTGGTGGCGGCGAACATGTCCGGCGAAGTCGTCGGCACCATCGCTTACAAGGTCCTAGAGGGCGGCGAAGGACACCTTCGAGGCATGGCAGTTCAACCCGCATGGCACGGAACGGGCTTGAGCAACTCTCTCCTTCTAACGGCCGAAAACGCGCTCCGCAAGGCTGGCTGCAAGCTGATCACTCTCGACACCACAGAGCCGCTGAACAGAGCGATTCGTTTTTACGAAAAGAATGGGTATCGACCTACGGGAAGAATCGGATGCTTCTTTGGGATGCCGCTGTTTGAATACAGCAAATCCGTCTGATGCTGAACCAGACAGGAAGATGGAGGCGGACGACTTCCCGCAATCTCAGCCACTTGTGCTCCATGCATCGATGACAAGACAATATGAAGATAAGAGGCATTATGAATCGCCTTGTTGCGATCACACTCGTTTGTGTCGCCGTCCTCAGTAGCCCGCTCCTCGCGCAGGCCGGAGTGCCGACGAAAGATGAGGCCGCTGTCGTCAAATTTGCCCAGAGCGCGGCGGTGCGGGCGCTCGATTTCGAGCAAGGCAATCTGCAAAGCCTACTGGATGCGCGGGACGATTTCACGCTGGATGGCTGGAACGATTTTATGAAGCACATGAGGGGATATGTTGACGCTAAGGGCGTGCCCGAGTTCAGTCAAAGCTTCGTCCCTTCGGGCGATGCTAAGGTGATCGATGAGGAGAGCGGAATTGTTCACCTCACGATCCTCGGCAGACTCAAACAAACCCACGATAGCTCCAGCACAACATACGAGCACGTCGAGATTAATGTGCGGGTTGGCGGGACGCCAAGAAAGATTCAACATCTGGAGCCAACCATTGTGGTGCGGCGTCCGGAGTGAGCCTCCGATGTGGCGCGGACGAGATGAGATTGGGTGCGAGGCGTGCCAGTTGTCCATGACCACAATACATCAGAATGCTCTGACTCAGCCCTCCTAATCGATCGCTTGCCGATCTCGGTGTGACTTTCGTTCGTTTGTACACGTCTCTCATCAGCTTAGGATGTTTATGAGGTGCTGCGAATTGCGAATCAAGGGTAATTCGAATTGGGACAACCCGATTGGAGCCATCCCCGTCACGCCGACTTCATTTGAGGAGTTGGTGCGGAGATTGAAGCTATCAGAAAAGGAATATCGGAGTTCGATTCCGCTGAGGGAATGGGCGCAAAAGCACAAGGACAGCAAGTATGTTCCCCAAAATTTGCTGGATGCGTGGGGAATCGAGGCGAAGGTCTGAACTAAGATATTTCTCCCGCCGACTGCGACCTTTGGAAGGACGTGTGGACCGCTCACCCGATCTGCCATAATGTCCTTCGCGAGTGTACGAACGCTCGAATCCCTGGGGGCCCTCCACTTTCATTTCCCAGTTGTCATTTGCACGAGACCCAACAATTGACACCCGCCACTCTCCCGCCACATCACTGAGCGCGTGTTCGACACCGGCAAGAATCTCGCTGCGCGCTCGAGGGTCCACCCGTATTCTGCATCTCGATCGTCACTGTCATATCTCCTATTTTGTACAAAGCGACCACCAACTATTTCTTGAGCAAACCGCTATTATTAAAGACCTCGCAGATGAAGCCCAGTCGAGCCGTGGTTGGACGGTGCCGCACAAGTTCGTGTCGAAAGGGTGAGCGTGGCAATGCGACATCTTGGGACAAGAATATTTTCTGTGGAATCGCTTTTTGCGAGGGTTACTTAGGAGGAGAAAGCCAGGAAAAGGTAAAGGCTGTGACATTGGTTATGCTCTAGCCGCCAGCTCCTGCGAGGGAACTAAACAGCGTGGACGCATGCACCGTCACAGCCCTTGATGCGATCACCGCTTTCGCGGTCCCAAACCCCAACTGCCCCTCGCAGAGCCGTCGGTTTTTTCAGGTCTGGCTGCTCTTCAGGTTTCCCTGCTTCGCTGATCACTCAGCCTACTTCGGACTGGCAAAAGTTTAATTGAGCCAACCCTTTCAGCCGTCGACGGGAGCAACCTTAGAGATTTGCTCCAGGATTGTCAATGCCCTTTTTCGGTGCAAACGGTCTGCTGCGAGGGATCAAATTCCGGAAACGCAAGCCATTGAATCGTCGCTCCTTAATGAATGGGAGATTAAATTCTTTCCAATTTTCCACAATTACATCCACAGGTGCTCGAAGCCCTGGGCAAGAAATTCAAGCCGTGTGCTCAGGAATCAGGTCAGCATCTTGACTCCGGATGATCCGTCAGGCATGGTTGGTATCAGATCACTAACGCAATGTCAGATCTCGTGGCCTACATCGATGGCGGCTCATTCGGGAATCCCGGCCCGTCTGGCATTGGAGTGGTAATTAGCGGCGCCGCAGACGGCACCATTAGAATCGCAAGATGGATCGGGCAGCAGGACAATAATGTTGCCGAGTACGTTGCTCTGCTGGAGGCGCTGCAATGCGCCCTGCTGCTCAAAGCCAAGGCGCTGCGCGTGTTTTCAGATTCCGAAGTAATGGTCAAGCAGATGAGTGGCGAATACAGGTGCCGCAGCCCGCGGCTTTATTCCTTGAACTGGATCTGCCGGAAATTGGCCGGAACGCTCGATTTCTCTATCTCCCACGTTCGCCGTGAGGACAACACTGAGGCCAATAGCCTGGCCACTTCGGCTGCCCGCAAGAGGCTTTGCTAGGGTCGCTGAGATCCCCAATCGATCTTGCCAGAGATAGATGACGACCGCTCGCCTCCCTTTTGGCTCTCGCGGATACAAATCCCGGCCTCTCAATGTTATGAATCCGAACTCCGGTGACCTACAATGCTGGCCAGATGTTTAGATTAGGGTAGAGTTCGGGAAGTCGAGCAGTAAAGTATCTCAATGGCAACTGCGAAGACAGCGAATCTGGCGAGCGCATTCGACCAGACCGGCAAACCTGCCGGGGCGTGCGCGATGGTGCTCTTCGGAGCGGCCGGCGACCTGACGAAACGCAAGCTGATTCCCGCGCTTTTCAATTTGGTGAAAGCGAACCTGCTTCCCAAGAACTTCGCTGTCTTGGGCGTTTCCGTCGATGACTTGACTCTAGAACAGTTTCGTACCCAGGTAACAGGATTCCTGCCCGCAGGGGATCGCGGAACTGAAGCATTGGAGTGGTTCACGCAGCGGCTCTACTACCAACGCGGGGAGTTTGGCGATCCCAATACCTACTCGACCGTCGTTGCCCGACTCAGTGCTTTGGATCGGGAGCTCCAAACCGCGGGCAACTACATGTTTTATCTGGCCACATCGCCGAAGTTTTTTGGCCAAATTGTCCAACAGTTGGGAACCGCCGGCCTGTCGCACCAGGAGAGCGGGCGGTGGCGGCGCGTTGTGATCGAGAAGCCTTTCGGCCACGATCTGGAATCTGCCCAGGCTTTGAATCGTGAGATCAAAACCGTATTGCAAGAGAATCAGATTTACCGTATCGATCACTACCTGGGGAAAGAAACCGTACAGAATATTATGGTGTTTCGGTTCGACAATGCCATCTTCGAGCCCATCTGGAACCGGCGTTACATCGATCAGGTGCAGATCACGAATGCTGAAACCGTCGGTGTCGAGCAGCGCGGTGGATACTTCGATACCGCCGGCACATTGCGGGACATGGTTCCTAACCACATGATGCAACTCCTCAGCCTGACCGCTATGGAGTCCCCTGCATCTTTTCAGGCGGATGCGGTTCGTGATGAGCAAGCCAAGGTTCTGCATGCGATCCAGCCCCTGGATTCCGACGATGTGCTGAATCGCAGCGTGCGCGGGCAGTACGGCGAGGGCGTACTCGGCGGCGAGAGAGTGCCGGGTTATCGTAGCGAGCCTGGAGTTTCTCCAGATTCGAGGACGGAGACCTACGTAGCAATGAAGTTGACCGTGGACAACTGGCGTTGGGCGGGTGTGCCATTCTATTTGCGAACGGCCAAGCGTATGGCCAAGCGGCACACGGAGATCGCTATTCAGTTCAAGCGCACTCCATTCGAGCTGTTCGGAAATTCCGCCTTTCGCAAGCTGCACACGAATACCCTCGTCATACGGATCCAACCTGTGGAAGGAATTTCTTTGAGCTTTGGCGCCAAGATCCCGGGCGCCGTATTGCGAGTGGGATCGGTTGACATGAGCTTCGAATATGCCGAGTATTTTGGAGCGGATGCCCACACGGGCTACGAGGTTCTGCTCTATGACTGCATGATCGGCGATGCCACCCTGTTTCAGCGCGCGGACATGGTCGAAGCCGGCTGGAGCGTCGTGGATCCGATGCTGGACGTCTGGACAGCTCTGCCGCCGCGCAAATTTCCCAACTACGCAGCCGGCACGTGGGGGCCGAAGGATGCAGACGAGCTCCTGGAACGCGACGAACGCCAATGGAGGAAAATCGAGCCATGATACTTGCAGGAGAGATCGGCGCTACTGGTACCCGGCTCGCGGCATTCGAGAAGGAAGGCAGCCGGCTCCAGCTTGTGGTCGAAAAGACCTACATGAGCCAGGAGCACAGCAGCTTGTCCGAGATCATCGCCGCTTTCATCAAGGCGGAAGGGATTGCGGCGCACAGCGCATGTTTCGGAGTTGCTGGGCCCGTGAGACGCGGCCGGAGCAAGATTTCCAATCTGCCGTGGGTGATTGATTCTCGTGACCTGGCCAAGCAACTTAAACTCGATTCCGTCGGAATGATTAACGATCTCGAAGCCTACGCTTACGGCATCGACGGGCTCGACTCCAAGGATTTCGTTATGCTGAATCCAGGCTCCGAGGATGCGGAAGGAAATCGAGCGGTAATCTCTGCGCGCACCGGACTGGGCGTGGCGGGCCTTTATTGGGACGGTTACCGGCATCACCCGTTCGCCTGCGAAGGTGGACACTCCGATTTCGCGCCCCGGAACGCCCTGGAAATGGAGCTGTTGGTTTATCTCCAGAAGAGGTACGGCCGCATCAGCTACGAACGGCTCCTTTCCGGGCCAGGGATCAAGAACATCTACGACTTCCTCAGAGATGCGCACAAGGCGGACGAGCCTCAATGGTTGAAAGATCAGATCGCGGCGGCGCAGGATCCTCCGGCCGTGATCTCGCAACTGGCGCAGGAAGGCAAGGCCGCCATCTGCGATCAGACGCTGTCGATCTTCGTGAGCATTTACGGAGCCGAAACTGGGAACTGCGCGTTGAACTTCTTGTCCACCGGAGGCATTTTCATCGGAGGCAGCGTAGCCGCCAAGAATGTGCCCAAGATGAAAGACCCGATTTTCATGGAATCGTTCCTGGACAAGGGCCGCATGGTGGACCTGCTCAAGGAAATTCCAGTGACGATCGTACTGAACGACGATTCGGGGATCACGGGGCGGCCCGCTACACGCTAATTGAGAAAGCGTTTCGAACCGCGAAGCGCGCCTGAAGGAGTCATGGGCGCCTTTCGTCGATCAGGTTGGCGACCAATCCTGTCCAGGAAGTTACGCTAACCCGCATGAACAGCGGGAAAAAAGATGGAGCCGACGACCAGAGTTGAACTGGTGACCTGCCGATTACGAAACAGCTAAGCCCCGCGTAAGTTACTGAACGATTTGGGTTGCATCAGCACGTTGTGGGGGATAGAAAATCGTTTTGGGAGACAAATGTGCAACAGGTTGTGCAACGATCGGTTGGACTACGTCGCCGACAACCTGGTCAGTGGTTGATTCCCGCTGAATATAGAACCACCAAACCAATAGAAAATCGGAATCGTAATTGCCCCCTCTGCGCCCCTTTTTGGGCGGATCAGCATTTGAGTCGTCCTGGAGTTTAGGAAGCACACTGGCGACCGGAAAAGACCGCGGCGTTTCGTGGAGATCATCGCACGTGCTTGGAAAACCGCCCTTGCCGAAGCATTGAACCTGTCGAGGGCGCCCAAGGCGAAGGGTCTCGAAGCCGAGACGGCCAACGCTTCACTGACCTGACGCGTCGATTCCAGCATCAGATGAGCGGGAGAATTTATGGTTTCATGCGCGTTTCCGAGTTCGACCTTGTGAAACTTCCTACAAGCCGACTTCTGGCCCGCGTCGTTGAGAGTCCGTCGCAGCAAATCGACTATCCATGTCCCTTGGAGGCGCGCGTCGGCGTCTAGAAGATGGTTGCGCCACGTCCAGTAAGGCTGCGGATAAGGTTGGCTTCGCGTTCGCGATAAGGCTTGCCGTCGGGATGGAAAACCTCGTGGAACCAGATCGCCGGCTGATCCAGGACATAGGGTCTGGACCATGAATCCCAAGGCAGATAAGTTTGTGTCTTGCCTGCTACCAGTCCCCAATTAATGGCCCCGACGTGGTGTTCTTTCGCAATCGGAAGAATCGTGTCGAACGTGCTTCCAGCGCCGCGCGCCATATATTCGGTGCACAGCAACGGACGATGGTAGGCCTCAAGTTTGGCGATGCTCTTTTCAAAGTCCTCCGGCCAGCTATAGTTATGAAAGGAGACTATATCTGAGTGCTCGATCTGAACTCTGGAAATTGCGTCCATCTTGTCTAAGGACGACCAGTCGCCTTCCCAAACGCCGCTGGTAAGGGGTTGCAATGGACTGGCGGAACGCACCCACTCGAAGACCCGCGGCAGCAGGGCGAGCACATACGATGGCTTGCTCTTGAGTTCTACCGCGCCGTATGCTCCTCCATTCGTATTGCTGGGTTCGTTCCACACATCCCAGGCGAGAACTCGGTCATCTTTTGCAAACGCCTTCACCACGCCTTGGATGTAGGCCTCTAAGCGAGGGTATTGTTTGGAATCGGCTAACGCGGTCGCACCGGGGCTTTGCACCCAGCCCGAATTGTGCACTCCGGGAATGGGGGGATGCTGTGGTCCCAACTTGGGGTACGGATCCCAGCAAGAATCGAACAGCACCAAAACCGGGCGAATATGGTGCTTAGAGGCAATCGTCAAGAATGAATCGAGCCGTTTGCGAAAGCCCTGAGGATCCTGTTGCCATAACAAGTCGTGCAAGAACACCCGCATAGTGTTCATGCCGATCTTCTCCGCCCAACCCAGTTCCTTGTCGATTTGGTCTGGATCGAACGTACCCTCCTGCCACATCTCGAGTTGGTTGATCGCGGTAGATGGGATGTAGTTACTGCCCACCAGCCAAGGCTGCTGCTGATACCACGACTCCGCCTTTGCCTCGCTCCAGCGCGATGATTGCGCATAAACAGGCTTTACTAGCGCGAGAAGAGTGATCGTAAGAAAAAACGCCGGGAACGGACTATTGCGAAAGCGATGCATGTTTTGCTCCTTGATTTTGTCAATCCAACCTCATAGGCCTGACTTCGCGCAGCCGCCGTGCTGCGATTTCTGGAGTGATGTCGCGTTGCGCATTGCCCAGCAGTTCGAATCCAACCATGAATTTGCGAACTGTCGCCGAGCGCAATAGAGGTGGATAGAAGTGAGTATGGAAATGCCATTCATCGTGTGGGACTCCATCGCTGGGAGATTGATGAAATCCCATCGAGTACGGAAATGGCACATCGAAGACTTTGTCATAATTGGACGTAAGCTGCTTCAGAATTCCCCCGAGATGTGCGACTTCGCTCTCCGTGAACTCAAGGAGGCTGCCCAGGTGACGGCGACTGCACACCAAGACCTCAAAAGGCCAGATTGCCCAGTAGGGCACGACGGCGAGGAACGAAGCGTTCTCAGCCACAATGCGCAAATTTTGCTCCTCTTCGAGCCTGCAATACTCACATAGTAAGCACTTTCCGTGAGCCCTCAGATATTCTCGCTGAGCATCATTTTCTCGGGCCGGAATTTCTGGGAGAGAGCGGGTGGCCCAGATTTGACAGTGCGGGTGCGGATTGCTCGCGCCCATCAGCGCCCCGCGGTTTTCGAAGATCTGAACATGCCCGATGCTGGGATCATCGCCAAGTTCCCGAAACTGATTAGCCCAAGTTCGAACGACTTCCTCGATCGCGGCCATAGACATAGTAGCTAGCGTTAGATCATGCCGTGGAGAGAAGCAAATGACGCGGCATACGCCGGTCTCAGTTTTAGCGACTAGAAGACCGAGGCCCTCCACATCGACCTGTTCGAGAGCGAGATCAGGCTTCAATGCCGCGAAATCGTTATCGAAAACAAATGTGCCTTTGTAAACCGGATTGTGTATGCCCCCAGCTCGCACGTTGCCGGGACATAGATAACACTCGGGATCGTACTCCGGAACCTTCGGGGACGGTAAAGCCTCGACCGAGCCTTGCCATGGCCGCAGAGCCCGGTGTGGTGAAACCAGAACCCATTCTCGAGTCAATGGATTGAAGCGGCGATGAGGGTCATCTTTGAGAGGCAATCTGTTCTCCTACAGGCGCGTGCGCCCCACGATAGAGGCATTGACATGTCATGCCACGCCGAAATTAGTTCTGGACCTTTGATGTTCGATTTAGACAAGGCAATATATTGACACCAGCAGTGAAGCAATCTAAGGTTTTTAGCATGAAAATGCAAACGATTACAAATTATTCACAGTTTAATTTGCGGTATCTTAACTGTGGTCCAACAAATAGCAGGAAATCCTTTAGATCCTGAGGACGCGAAAATACCGAAATGACTACCGTTGAATTGGCGCTGCGTTTTGAACAGGCGTTTCGCGCGCATCCGTCTATCTCGAGTGCACCCGGCCGCGTCAACCTCATCGGGGAACACACCGACTACAATGACGGCTTTGTGCTGCCGTGCGCTATTGGTTTCAGAACGTACGTCGCCGTACATGCCCGACAAGACAATAAGCTCATCATGTGTTCGGAAGAATTTCCCGGCCAGTTCGAGTTTGATGTTAACGCCCTTCCGGCAGCACACCAAAGCATCTGGTGTGACTACCCAGTGGGTGTCGCGGTAGCTCTTCGAAACCATGGCTTTCCGATTCCTGGCGCGAACGTAATGGTGCAAGGCGAAGTGCCGGTTGGCGCCGGGCTAAGTTCGTCGGCGGCGTTGGAAGTTGCAAGCGCGCTGGCGTTTTTGGGGCTCAGCGGTGGTAGTTTGCCACTGCCCCAGGTCGCCCAGCTATGCCAACGCGCCGAAAACGAATTTGTGGGAGCGCGCGTCGGCATCATGGATCAATTTGTGGCTTGCCTCGGTAAGGCCGGACACGCACTCATGCTTGACTGCCGTTCGCTGGCCTATCAGTTCGTGCCGATCCCCGCCGGTGTCAGTATTGTAATTTGCAATACCATGGTTCGACACAAGTTAGCGGGCGGCGAATACAACGTGAGGCGCGCTGAGTGCGAAGCAGGTGTGCGGCTACTCGCTAAGCGAATTCCGGGGATTGCCGCGCTGCGGGATGTATCGGTGGCGCAGTTGGAGAAATATCGAGCCGACCTACCGGAGAAAATCTATCAACGTTGCGAACACGTGGTGTGGGAGAACCAACGAGTATTGGAGAGTTCCAAGGCGCTCGCTACCGGCGATCTAATGGCCGTTGGTGAGTATATGGCCGCATCCCATCGAAGTCTCCGTGATTTGTATCAAGTCAGTTGCTTTGAGCTCGACTCGATGGTTGAATCCGCCCAAGGCCTTCCTGGTTTCTTCGGTGGTCGGATGACTGGAGGCGGTTTCGGAGGTTGCACGGTCAATCTGGTGAACACGCCGGATGCCGCAGCCTTCGCGGACCGAATCGCTTCCCGTTACCACGTACGTACCGGAATTCACCCCGACGTCTTCGTCAGCGCGGCCTCGGATGGGGCGAGGGTGACCACAAACGAAGCCATGCCTGGAAGGGTCTGAATCGACAAGCGACTTCTCGTTGCTTTTCTCGACAGTTGCTCTCTCGACGATCTAGATTGCACGCGTCGACTGGCGCACCACCAAGTGTGTGGTGATCCTATACTCAATTTTCCTAGTGCTTTCTCGCCTTATGAGTTGCTCGAGCGCAGCCAACGCCGTAACTGCCAATTGCACGCGAGACAAGCTTACCGTTGTCAGCGGCGGCTGCGTGAGGCTGGCGAAGGCAATGTCGTCGAACCCCACCACGGAAATGTCATCCGGAACGCGCAGGCCGGCCGTATAAATGGCCCCGAGAGCTCCTATGGCGGTCACATCATTCGAGGTCACTACCGCAGTGGGAGGTTTATGAAGTCTGAGTAGTTGGCGCATAGCCTGTACTCCGCCATCCGTGCGGTGATTGCCCGTCATCAGCAGAGTGCGATCGACGGCGACGCCATTGGCCTTCATGTGAGAAACGAAAGCTTCGTGGCGTACCCGCGCCGATTGCAGATTCATCGGTCCAGAGATAAAAGCGATGCGGGTATGGTTGAGGGCAAATAAGTGGTCGAGCGCTTCATAGATTCCCTGCGCATGATCGATATTTACACGAACGCTCAGTGGGCTGGACTTGCCGGTGTCCATTAAGACTGTAGGAATCTCACGGTTCGCCAGCTCCGCCAACAATAACGGGTCTGTCTCCGAGGTCATGATGGCGACGCCATCGACCTTCCGCTCCATCATTCTTCCAATACATGCCGCCATGCGCTTGGGATCATAGTCGGTGTTGCCGATAAGGACCTCGCGTCCGTGTTGCAAAGCTTCGCCTTCAAAACTCTTGACCAACTCGGGAAAGAAAGGATTGGTGATGTCGGAAATGATCAACCCGAGCAATCGGCTGCGCCCCGAGACCAGCGTGCGAGCGTGAGTATTGGGATAGAACTTCAGATCCGCTATTGCTTTGCGCACCCGTTCGGCGGTCCGGGGTCGAACCTTATCCGAACCGTTGATGGTACGCGAAACCGTCGCCGTCGAAACCTTCGCGAGCTTGGCGACCTCTTTGATGTTCATGCTGATCTCAGATATTTTCCGAACGTTGTGCTACCGCTGACCCTGAAATGTGGCTACGGCAAATGCCCCGGCGCAGTGACTATTTGGCGCGCGAGCGGCCAAGAATGCATGAGCTATAATACGGCCAATGTATGCGTTTTCAATCAGATTTCCCACTTTCATTGAAACGCGAAATGGTTCGGATATTACGCCATCACCGGGCCAGCACATGCTTCCGTACCCAACCCTGAGAGGCAATGCGCTTCTGCTTCTGTTCCTCCTCTGTATGTTTGGGCTAGTCGCATGGCCGCCGTCGCCGCTGTGGGCCCAAGAAGCCAGTCCGACGAAGGCGCAGCCGGCTTCCACTGGCATGGGTGTGAGCACCGGCGCACCACGGTCTCCCGTTTTCGACGCGCAGCATCGCCCGATCACGGCGGGCGGATTCGTAGAAGGGGCCCCCGTCGTTTTTGCCAACATCACACAGCAAGCTGGACTCGACCGGTTTCGACATCAATCCGGTACCAAAGCTAAAAGAATGATCCTGGAGACTCCGGGGTCCGGGGTGGCTTTACTTGATTATGACGGGGACGGCTGGTTGGATATTTACCTGCTCAACGGATCCACGGTCCCTGCGCTGAAGGGCAAAGAAGCCGCCCCACGAGCGATGCTCTTCCACAACAATCATGACGGAACCTTTACCGACGTTACAGCCAAGGCCGGCGTGGCGAATGAGCGCTGGGGCTTTGGTGTGGCAGTGGGAGATTACGATAATGACGGATGGCCCGACATTTATGTAGCAAATTTTGGCAAGAATCGGCTTTATCACAACAACCACGACGGCACCTTCACCGATGTGGCCGAGGCCGCCGGCGTAGCGCTCGGCGGCTGGTCAACCGGCCCCACTTGGGGAGACTATGACCATGATGGGTTTCTTGATCTATTCGTTCCCGGATACCTCAAGATTGATGTCGATCATCCCGCCATGGGTGGTCAGCGAGGTCTGCCTGCAGGTTTCTGCCAGTTTCGCGGCGTGAGCGTGATGTGTGGTCCCCGGGGATTGCCGGGTGAACCCGATCACTTATTTCACAACAATGGCGATGGCACTTTCACCGACGTCAGCGAGAAAGCGGGGGTGGGTGATTTCAAGGGATTTTACGGATTTGCCTCGGCTTTTGTAGATGTGGATGATGACGGTTGGCTGGATCTTGTGGTGGCCAATGATTCCACTCCTAACTACCTCTATCACAACCGGCATAACGGTACTTTTGAAGACGTCAGTTACTTGTCGGGATTTGCTCTCAGCGACGATGGCCGCGAACAGGCTTCGATGGGTATCGCGGTCGGCGACTATAACCGGGATGGCAAGGTTGACTTTTATGTGACGTCTTTTTCCGACGACTACAACACGCTCTATAAAAACGACGGCGAGGGCAATTTTTCGGATGTCACATACGGCGCGGGCTTGGCGGACGTAACCCTGCCATTCCTTGGGTGGGGGACCGGATTTCTCGATTTCGATAACGATGGGTTGCTCGATCTTTTCGTCGCCAATGGGCATGTGTATCCGAGCGTCGACGACCAAAGCTGGGGCACAAGCTGGGCGCAGCGTCCCCAACTGTTCCGCAACCTTGACGGGGTCAAGTTCCAGGAGGTCCCACCTGCGGCTGGCAGCGGGTTGGGACAGGTCTACACCGCCCGAGGCGCAGCGTTTGGGGATTTGTTCAACGACGGCCATGTGGATGTGGTGCTGAATAACATAGATGCGATTCCCGCCCTCCTTCGTAACGTCACGAAAAACGAGAATCACTGGATCGGATTTAAATTGATCGGCAACGGCAAGAGTCCACGCGATGGCATCGGCACAAAGGTATTCGTGACAGCGGGTGGAATCCGCCAGCGGGCTGATGTGTTCAGCGGCGGCAGCTATGGCTCAACGTCCGATCCTCGGGTCCATTTCGGGTTAGGAAAAGCGGCTAAGATCGACAAACTCGAGGTCGATTGGCCTGGGGGTAGCAAGCAGGAATTCACAGTTCCGAGAGTTGATTGCTTTTTTCGCATCTCGGAAGGTAAAGCTACCCTGGAGAACTACTAGACCTCACGGTGAACAGACACCTCTTTATGCGAACTCGTTGCCGAAAGATCGCTGCCGAAGAGTGGCAGGTGAACGTGGTCACAGAGAGGACGTGGCGGTGCCGGTCTTCGAAGTGGACGACGCGGACGGCTTGCGCGAGCCTGTGGTTATTGCTGAGTGCGTACCTTTTGGGACAGGGCTTGCCAGGACAGGGCGTGGCGACGAAGGCACCTATCCCACCCGCCAAGGATGCCCGTTCCTTTGCCAATCCGTTGCTGCCTTCCGGGGCAGATCCCTGGGTGACCCTGAAGGACAGCTATTACTATTACATGCACACCACGGGGAAGAATTTAAGTCTTTGGAAAACGAGAGACGTTACGGACCTAAAGCGGGCACCTCACAAGGTGATATGGATCCCACCAAGTAGCGGTCCTTACTCGCACGACATATGGGCGCCCGAAATTCACTTTTTAGAGGGCAAATGGTATGCATATTTCGCGGCGGACGCCGGCACGAACCGCACCCATCGTATTTGGGTTATTGAGAACCCATCACGCGATCCGTTTTCAGGCCACTGGACTTTGAAGGGCAAAGTTTCGGACGCTACGGATCGATGGGCAATCGACCCTTCAGTGTTCGAAGATCGCGGCCGCCTGTATATGATCTGGTCGGGATGGGAAGATGATAAGGACGGTCTTCAAAGCATCTATCTAGCCAGGATGAAGAACCCCTGGACGATTGAGTCACCGCGGGTGCGAATTTCGACTCCGGAATATCCGTGGGAAAAAATCGGAGATCTGCATCCCAAGGACCCCGTTCTCGAACCTGTGCATGTGGACGTAAACGAAGGCCCGGAAATCCTGCACCACGACGGGAACATCTTTCTTGTGTATTCGGCGAGCGGGTGCTGGACAGATGATTACGCTTTGGGCGAGCTGGTAGCCAGAGCTGACAGCAATTTGCTCGATCCTGCAGCCTGGAAAAAATCCCCCCAGCCAGTATTTCAGCAATCGCCGGCAGCGGGTGTTTACGCCCCCGGTCACAATTCTTTTTTCGTTTCACCCGATGGGAAGGAAAGCTGGATCTTGTATCATGCAAACTCGAAGCCCGGTCAGGGATGTGGCGAGCAGCGTTCTCCGCGAGCTCAGCCTTTTACCTGGAATTCTGACGGTACCCCCAATTTCGGAAGACCAGTAGCCGCCGGTGCGCTCCTGGCGCGACCGTCACATTGAGTTAAGTAGCTATATACCCGGTTCGTCTCAGCCAACCTTCGACGATCGATTTGCCGGTCTCCTTCAAAGGCCGCCTTCAAAAAGTGGTCTGCCCAAGCCGGCGTGCCAGATCCTTCAAGGCGTTGCGCTCGGTGTCTCGATTCGCGGCTTGTAGCTCGCTGCAGAGCTTTCCTTCTTCTCTAGCGTGCTCAGTGTCGTGCATCTTTTGATACGCCCGCGCCAGATAAAAATGAATTTCTTGCTGGCTGGGATCGAGCGCGAGCGCGAGCTTAAGTTCGCGAACGGCTGCCGCAGGGTCTCCCTGGTTGAGTTCGAGTCGACCGAGTCTGGTGTGCGCGCTCGCCAACCGCGGATCAATCTCCATCGCCTTTTTGAGCTCGGTGCGTACTTGGCCTGCATCGCCTGAACTCTTCTCAATTGCTTCCGCCAGAAGGCAATGCAGATCAGCAGACGCCGGATCCGCCGCAATTGCCTTCCGGTAATAGGATTCTGCCTCCGAATAGTTCTCCTGGTCGAGCGCCGTTAAGCCCCGGTAAGCAAGCAAAGGCGGAGACTCCGGCTCAATCTTTAGACCTTGATCAAATGCTTCTTGAGCCCTGGCGGGCATGGTCTGATCAAAGTAGGCCAGACCCAAGGCGAACCAAAGCCGCGTCGAAGACGGGAAGAGTTGCAGCGCTTCGTGAATTCTAATCTCGGCGGCTTTGGGAGCTTTGGTTCCAATCAGTAACATGCCGTAACGGAAACGCAGGAGTTCGTCCTCGGGTGCCAGGTCGATCGATCGCAGCATCGCCGGAACGGCCATTTCCGGATGACCCGCCTGGTAGTAGGCATCGCCGCAATTTGCCAGGGCATCGGCTGCAGCAGTCAGTGCGCTTTCCGCGACCGGCGTTTTCCATCTAAGTAAACTCGCAGCATACTCATCTAAGTTCACCCAGGGCGGGGTGGCATGGTCCAGGGACCGCGCACAGGGCTGCAACTGCAGCAGAGTGGCGGCGATTTCGGCGTCCGGAGCCAGCTTCCAGGCATGTTCGAGCAGCGAGAGTGCCTGCGTTCTCCCGGACGGGGTTTCTTCCGCGGCTCGAATCCTGGCCAGGTTAACAAACGCGGCAGGCTGTGCGGGGTCCAGCTTCAGCGATATTTCATACTGGCGCGCCGCTTCGCCGCTTCGTCCCAGTGCTTCGAGAGCAGTCCCATAATTATTGTGGCTGTAAGTCGCTGCTGGGGCGATCCGGACTGCTTGCTCGAAGTCCTTTGCTGCAAGCAGGAGTTGATTCAAGTGAGAATGGGCGAAGCCCAGGTAGGTCCACGCCAATGGATCTGCTCGGTGGCTCCGAATTACCGATTGCGCCAGACTTTCGACCAGCTTCCAATCGTTGGCGGCTGCTGCCTCGGAAATCTGCTGTGGAGTTTGGCCGGAAAGCCTTTGACCAGTTGTCCCACAGAGTATCGCGAGGAGCACGATGGAACGAAAGTGGCGCATGTAGACAGGGGCCCGGAGCCATATTACCGCGCCGGGCCCAAAGCTGAAAAACCGGAAAGTTAGAACAAGAACCGCACTCCTAATTGGAAGATGCGGCCACCCCCAACTACCGGTGCGACACCAAAGTTTCCACCGTCTTGCAGCGCTTGATCGGGATGCGCGAAGCTGTGCCGGTTAAAAATGTTGAACCCCTCCACCCGAAGTTCCAGCGACTGGCCTTCGTGGACAGTGGTCTTCTTCAGCAGGCTGATGTCTTCGGAATAGAGTGGAAATGGCCGCACGTTGAGCACGGTCGGCGCGTTTCCGAAAAAACTGTTGATATTGCTGAAATACGCGGCATAGGCTGCGTTGCCAGTGTCGGTTGGAGCAAATCCCGGATTGAATGTTGGAGTCGGGGCGAAGGCTGCCGGATTCAAGACTTTGACATTGCCGCCGGAGTCGATGTGTTGGCCGGACAGGGTCAAAGGAGCGCCGGTTAGGTTGGGCAGTAAAGCGCCACCGACACCGATGGTGTTGAGGAAGCCATTGGTTAAGTTCCCCGCACCATTGGAAACGATTAACGGAGTATCGGACTGGTAGCGTTGCACCCCATTCACTTGCCATCCGCCTACCAAAACATTCACTACTCCTCCGTGATTCAGAAAGGCCTTGTTCCTTCCGAACGGGAGCTCGTAGATGTAGTTGATTACAACGCTGTGAGGAACGTCGCTGGGAGCAACGGTGCGTAACTTCCTCAAATTGACAGCGTTGGGATACTGCACAACGCCGCCGGAGCTGCCGGAGTTCCCACTGGTAATCGAGTTGCCCTGAATGTCATCGGCCGCGTTTGTGATCAAGCGGGACCATGTATAAGAGACACCCATTTGCAGGCCGTTGGCGAAGCGGTGGTCAAGCTTTGCCTGTAGCGCATTGTAGTAGTCACGCCCTTGAGTTTCATTTTCACTGTTGATGAAGCCGTACTGTGGAAACGGATGCAGGGCCTGAGCCACCGTCCCATTAAATCCAGCGTAAGGGGCGGAAGGTATGGGCGCGCCTATGGACGTCGCGTACGCGACATCCTGAGCAGTGACGTCAGTGAGTTGCTTGTTGAGAATTGGCCCTCCCAACTGCAGATCACTGAAGGGAATCGCATTGCGCCGTCCGAAGTTGGAGCTGAGGCGTTGCCCAAGATGGCCGATGTAGCCAATCGTAAAAACAAAATTCTTCGGCAGTTCATTCTGAATATTGAAAGAGAACTGCTGCACCAGCCCCGTTCGATACGGACTATTAAAATACTGAACGTCGGTGCAGGCTCTAGCCACGGGACTGCAACCCGGATCGATGAACTGGCTTGACGGAATCGCCTGCGGCGCGGCCGGGTAAGTGCTTAGGAAGGCCGCCGATTGTGAGTAATCCGCAGTCGGCGTGGTCAGTCTCGCGACGCTATAGCCCAGAGTTCCAGCTGTGATGTCGGGGTTGTACTGCAGCGGTCCATAGAAAATTCCCCATCCGCCGCGAACCACTAGTGAGTCCCTAAGCTGGTAGGCGAATCCGATTCGCGGCGCAACGTTGCTGTAGGTATTGGCGGCGAGCGCTCTGTACTGCGACTTCGGGCTTACGGCTCCCGCGCTTACCAGAGTTCCAGGAATACCGATATCCGGATTGATTACGTTGGGATCAAAGCCGCGAAGAAAATTGTGCGCCTCCGTTCGGGCAAATGGTATTTCGTACCGAACCCCTAAATTCACCGTCAACTTGCGGTTCAATTTGTAGTCATCGTTAACGAAAAAGGCTGGATAGTGAAAACGATAGGCCGGTTGCGCCGTATGAATGGTGACAAAGCTGAATTCCGTCGCTCCGGTGATGAGAGAGGCCAGTGGCCAACCTGTTCCCCCGACCGCCCCATTGTTCCCATTCGGCAAGCCGGTTTGGTCCGCCCGAAAATTGAAGGATCCACCCGGATCAATGAACTGCGTTACATTCAACTGCTGAATACGGTAGTCGGCGCCCATGCGGAGATAATGCTTGCCAATTGACCAGCCCACGACATCGCCTATATCCACTGTATTGTCGCCTTGCTTGTCGCTGAAAAACGTCGATCCTATTGCCTGCGCGACACGCGGGTCGGCGCTCGTTACATAATCACCATAGCCCGGGAAATCGATGCGTGGAGCTGCGACATTCTGCGTCGCATCGGCGGGGATGCCAAGATTGCTGGAAATGAACTTCGTCCCCACCGTCGTATTTCGATTGGTGACGAAAGCCCGGTTCCAGCCGAGATTCAGGTGATTCAGTAGATGCGGTGTGATGGTGAAGTCATGTTGCAACCGCGCGTAGTGAGATATGAAAAGCTGGTTCCAAACGCCATTTGCTATTATCGGCTCCGGGAATCGGGGAGCGCCTCCATTGAGTCTCGGTTGATTGCGGTAAGCATAGCTGATACTCAGGTGCTGGCGGTCAGACGCGTTGTAATCGCCCTTGGCGGTGTAGCTGTTGGAAGTAACGGGGATAAGACTGTTGGCGATGTAGTTGTGGAACACCCCATCTTTTTGGGGAGCCGGGAACAGGTTGAGGATGGCTAGCCCCGCCGGGTCAATTACGCTCTTCCCGGTGGCGGTGCTTGTGTACTGATCCAGTCGATTGCCGGGAATGGCCGGGCGGCCCGATCCGGTCACGTGGGGATCGTAAATTTGCGCCGGCCCGCCCAACTGACTGAGCACATACGGGTCGGTCAGCAATTCGGAAAAATCTCCCGTTCTCATCTTCGCTGTAGGAACGGTGACTGGAACCACCTCGCCGTTGTTGAAGCGGTATCCCTCGTAGTTGAAGAAAAAGAATGCACGATCTTTTCTTGTGTAGAGATGGGGAATATAAATCGGCCCGCCAATATTGGCTCCAAAGTTATTCTGGTGGTCGCGCGGTTTGTGCAACTTCAGAAGATCGTTAAGATAAGCGTTGGCGTTGAGCCTTTCGTTCTGTAGCAGGTCGTAGGCCTCTCCGTGGTAACCCTGGCCCCCGGATTTGACGGCAAAGTTGACCACCCCGCCGGTGCTGGCGCCATATTCGGCCGAGTACTGACTGGTGGTGACCGTAAACTCCTGAAAGGCGTTGGGACCGGGCGCCGTCTCGGAGAAAAAATTGGCGTTCTGGGCACGACGCGTAGAGCTGCCATCAATTAATATGTCCGTGCTGCCGCCTTGATTGCCATTGACCCGAAAATTTCCCAAGCTAGTGCCGTTGCCGGTTGTTCCTGTGACCCCGCTATCAAGAAACAGGAATGCAATCGGGGAACGCCCCGCCGTTGCGCTGCTGACAACCAGCGGCAATTCTTTCGACTGGCGCTCGGAAACGCTATCTTGCAGTGCGGCATTTTCCGTCAATAGCTGTGTTTGGGAAGCGGTGACGGTAACATCTTCGTGGGCCCCTATCTTAAGATTCGCGTCGAGTTTGCGAGCGATTGCGACCAGCAGCACGACATCGTTCACCGTCTTGTCACTAAACCCGGGCGCTTTGATGACTACGGTATAGGGGTCGGGTCGTAACTCTTGTATGTTGTAGAAGCCCTCGCCATTGCTGGTCCCAGTAGTGATCACCCCCGTGACATTGTCGGTTGCGGTGACTACTGCGTTGGGGATGACCGCGCCGGAGGAATCGGTTACCGTCCCGCTTAGGGAAGCATTTGTTGTCTGAGACAAGGCGGTGCCGGAAAACAATGCTAGTGCAACCAAACAGCTGACAAGAAGAGTTCTAATCACCGGGAGCCTCCAATCGAACTAGACAGTTGCAAAACCGCCTGGCTTGAAATCTCAAACCTTTCACGGAAACCGGAAGCGAGAAAGAGAAAGGGGGCTATGTAAACATAAACTGCCTTCTCCAACTCGATTTTTCGCACGGCAAAATGTAAACGATTTCATTCTACGGGTCAAGTCTAATTCCGGGGGAAGCAGGGTGGGTTTGCGAAAGGGATCGCTGCGGACATTTGCCACGGGCGAGAATGGAATCCACCTTGTACGGATGCCTCTTTGCGCTTTGTCTCCATAGTCCCCCGGGGCGGCTTCCTTCAAGTCGCTGTATCTGAAGCGCCCCTACACAGCGTCTCAACTCCCAGCTCTTCGCTCGGGGGGCGCTTCAAATACAGCCCTAAGACTTATGGCCCATCTGGCTCGGCCTGCCTCAACTTCCGAGTGGCCCGTCACTCGGGCGCAATTCGTCAAGGTCTCCGGCGTGGCCGCATCCAATTGGAGGCGCAGTAGGTAAGTACTGCGCCGCTTTACGGGATATGTCTTGTAGCCGAACGACTTGTCTCGAAGGTGAACTCTTCAATGAGGGGCGGATTCTGATCAAAGTCGCTATAGCGAATCCACCTCGGCCGGACCACAAAATACCTGATGCCGGGCCAGTTCAGGTGGCTGCGGCATTCTGGCCATCGGGCGAAATACACTTTCTGGTAGTGCGCGAGCGCGGCTCCCTCAGGTTGGTGCGCTTCGCCCTCGTACTGCACCGTGGTTTCGCCTGTCCACCCAACCACGAACGAACAGCCGGGATTCGACATCAGATTCTGAAACTTGCGCGAACTCTTGACGGTATCGAAGATGATCTCCAATTCGGGAGTCACGGCAATTCCTACGAGGGCCGACTGCGGGCTGCCACCGGAAGAAAGGGTCCCCAGCACTCCAAGTTTCCGTTTTGCAATGAACTGGTAGATATCCGCTTTTGTCATCTAAGGCTTTCCTCGAAAGAGCTACATGGTCTCAGCTTCCTCTCCAAGACGGAGCCCTCCTCAGAGCGACGATTTGTGGGAATGACCTTGCTTATTTGCCAAAACTATCAACGCGACAAGTGCCGCCGTCTTCTGATCCTTGGTCCAGGGCGGTCCGAGAGAACGACCAAGGGTAGAAATTTGTTGCCACATCCGAGTCGCCGCTTTGCCGAACGTTGTCTGGACACATTCGTCGAGGTTACGCTCTCGAAATCCGGTGACAGAGAGGTCTAGACCCTCGCATGCTTTCGAAAACGCTTCGCGAAAGAATTCGCCTTCTGCCGCATGAATCAAGGCGTGTGAGGCAAGGATCTTTGAAAGAGGCGGCAGCGGGCGACCTGAAGCCAGGAGGACGGCAGAACCTACGACACGATATTGGCGACCGCCCAGTTCGCCTACCACATCCTGGACAGCCGCCATGGCGAGCCGCTTTGAAGCCGCAAAACAGTTCCCAAGAAACTTCTCCGCCTCTGGAAGATCGAGATTCTCCGCAAAGTGATAGGGTTGGTTCGCTCCGAGGGTTCCGGGGGTAGTGATGGCGACGCGCCGCCGGTCAATTACTTCCACTGTGCCGGCGCTGTTTGAGACGGCCACAAGCGCTCCCCAACCAGAATGCATTCGAACGCCGATGGCTGCGCGCTTCATGTCTGAGGTTTGTCTGCGAATGTGCTACGGCGAGTTTATAAGCTCGTTCGCAGCGTGTCTTGGAAAAATCGGCCACCACAGGCCGGCGTAATCTTAGCCGTGCACCTTCGACCATCGCACTGGCAACGTTCACGGGCGGTATTGTATCTCAGTGGGCAGCGAGATGATCCAATGTGCACCCCTTATGCAAGCTGCACACGATTCCGGGCGGATGGTCGGCAAACCTTACCTTACCGGATTACGTCGGGGTTGCCCGTCAGTCGCCCGCAATCAGCGCCCAGCGCTAACGTGAATTAGGCATTATCCCTACTCTTTCCTCCTCGGTAGCTTGCCTTTTGCGATTAACTACGGTTAACTAGGCTAGATAATCACTAGTTAATCAGAAGTTGGGCATCGGGATGTGCGTCGCCTATAAGGAAAGCAAAATGAGTTCTGGCGCACAACACTTACCGGCACAGCAAAGTAACACTTTCGGCGATGTTCACTTTTGCAAAGCGCAAGGGCATCTTCGATGGCGTGAACCCAATGTGCGGAGTTTCGATTCCGAAAGGCCGGAAGCACGGCAGGAAGCGCCTTGCCTACAGCCTGCTCGAGGTCGAAGCTCAACTGAAAGCATTTGACGACGAACCGACGGTGCTAGCCATCATCGGGACGGCCGCGTTCGCCGGACTCCGGCAGGGTGAGATTCGCGGACTGTGGGTCGACGACGACGAGGGCGACGTGCTCAAGATACGGCGTTCAGTGTGGAGGACGATCGTCAAAGACACCAAGACCGAGGGAAGATGAAGAGGACCCAGGTGCGGTACCCATCATCCGTCCGCTTCGTTTTCTTCTCGATCGGTCAAGCCAGCCAGCGGCTGGCTATTCCCCAACAAAATTGGCGGTCCCCTCGATCTACATAACCTAGCCCAGCGTGTAATAAAGCCGCGGTTCCAAGCGGAGGACCTCGTGTGGAAAGGCTGGCACGCCTATCGCCGTGGTCTCGCGACGAACCTGCACGCTCTGGGCGTCGATGATAAGACGATTCAGGCGATTCTGCGGCACGAAGACGTGAGCACGACTCAGCGCAGCTACATCAAGACTCCTACGCGGATCGTGACCGACGCCATGAAACAACTCGAATCAACGATTGCTCGTGCAACACTTGTGCAACAGGTTTCGGTGAACTGATGGGTAAGCTTATGAAAGAATGGAGCCGACGATCAGAGTTGAACTGATGACCTGCCGATTACGAATCGGCTGCTCTACCAACTGAGCTACGTCGGCCTTCAACAACTTACAGACTTTTTGTATCCCATCTGTCTCCCATTTGCCGAAAATCGACTCGGCACGTCAGCGGGACTACCGCACCGGAAGAATATCACAGCAAGGCCGGGTGCTCGTGATGGATTTCCCCGATGATTTCCCTGATGTTCTATGAAGTACCCGGATACAATTATCCCGCAACCCGCGTGGCGAGGTCTTCGCGGAGAGTGGCGATTTGTTCCTCCACGACGTTGAGTGGGAACATGCTTATTTGTTGAGGATATACATCGGTAAGCGGCTTGTTGAAAAAATCACTAACGATCCGTACTTGGTGCTGTCGCTTACAACAGCAATCAATTTGAAACCGGAGGGTGCTGCTCGATGTCCCTGCGCAAGGGTATTTCAGCCTTGATGTCTTTGAGAACGAGCACTAGAAGGAAAGCCGCAGCGACAACGGCTAGCGCTCCCACGCCCTTTGCCCAACCCTTTGCTCGGATTAGAAAGCCAAGTCCTATCACCAGAACAACAAGGGCGAACAGTGCAAAGGCATTGGTTGAGGCCGTTCTCAAAACATCTGGCCATGGACGGGGCGCGTAGCTAGGAGCGAGTAAAGTTCCGAACATCGCTTGGACGGATGGCACGGCGGATGCCTCGAAGCATTGTAACGCTAGCGCGCCTGTTCGCGATTTTGCTAGCCAGAGTCCGTTCGGGGGGCAACCTCTTGGTTCCCGTTGATTCCAAACTTACTCCGCGACGGAGGCAGTTCGTTCAAAAAAGATCATTGGCGTAACAGTGCGCCGTGAAATCCCCCGGACTTCAGCGGGTGAAACTCCCGCCCGGGAACTGGATCGCTCCATCCGGCAGCCGCAAAAACGACTGGTGCGGCTGCGGCAACCCCAAGAGCCATCGTACCGGGCTCCTCACGTTCGAGCATCAGGGTTGCTCCGAATTTGAGCAGGAGTGTGATCAGGAACCCGCCCGCGCAAATATATGCCAACGCAGTATCAAAGGGCGTTGCGTATCACACCGTCCTCACAATCTCAAAGTCAACGTGCTTCAGCTTGTCGAGCACAGGCCCGGAGGGGTTGAAGAGCTTGAATCGTATATCGCGGTCCTGAGCCCATCTCTGCAAGAGCAACAGCGTTCCCAGACCCCCACCGCCGATTGCCTGCATTTCCGTGAGGTCCAAAACCACAACACGAGCGTTTGCCTGTGACTTCACCGCCTCCCGTAATTTGAAAGCGGCGTCATTGCGGACAAATCTCCCCGCACATTCAACGATTGCCATCCCACCCACGTTGTCGATGTGTACGCTCGGCATCATTCCTCCAACTCAATTTTGGTCTCGTTGTCGTGATTTAGAGCACGCACCGTGCCGTACTGTACTTTGTGCAAGATGCGTAGGGTAACATCACCGCATTACCGGAACTTCTTGCATGGGAGAGAGAACTTCTGTCCTGCAGACCGCCCAACCCCGTCGATTCCAGCCCCCCGTTTACTCCACCGCCGGTCCGACTGCTGCCGGAGGGTCAAGCGATCCAGTGATCCAGTTCCGGGCAGGGCTTTCCCCGCTGTGCACCAGCGCTTTTCACGGCGGACTGCTACCGCCTGATGACAACAACTGACACCCAATTTCCGGATATCCGATTACGCTCCTGAGGTTAGAACCGGCTCGGAGTCGCTCCGCTCCTCGACCAAATGAGGTACGGCTGGATGTTCACGAGCGGGTATAATTCGGGCGGTTTCGACTTGAAAAAAAGATTTCAACTAGTGACGATGCAATATCGGATATTGACTATGCGCATTTTCTCCGCTCGCGTTGCCGCTGTGGTATGCCTCATGTTTGCTTCTCAGACCTATTGCAGCAACGTCTTTGCTCAGCAGGGCGCTGCAAGTAAGCCACTGATGCTGGTGACATGGTTTGGCGCTGGCGCGATTGCGCTACCTGCTGGGCACGACTGGAAGCCTGAAATGCTCACGGTGTATGACAAGGGCACCCGTCCGGTGGCACAGTTTAGTAAAGGTGGAACTGGCTTAACGGCATCCTTCATTCTCTTTGAGAATCTATCCGGCACGCCCTCTGCCAAAGGGTGTCGCGACGATGCAATCAACCCGATCCTCGAACACGATGCAAGGCTGATCTCCAAACGTGCTGATGGGGAGATGAAGACAACAGGCGGAGAAATCCTCGCTGCAACGTCCTATCTGGTCGATATGAGTCTGTCGGGCGGCCATCATCAGCACAACCTGTTCGGCTTCGCGGGGAGTGCCAAGACCTGCGCCGAAATACATATTTCGAGTGTGGTCGAAACTCCCGCCGAAGATGACACAATGAAAGCTGTGCTCGCTGAGTTTCAGCCCGATTTATCCTACCAACCTAATGCAGTTGACTATTTCAGGTTGGCATCGCTGCTTTTCAAGAACTCGCCCGGTCTGGCAGCGCCATACTATAAATCCTCACTGGATGCGATGCCCAACGGCGCCAGCTATGTCACGTCTCGCCGCGTTACAACGGATCAACTTGTGATGTCGTTGGGTATGAGCGGAGACATCAAGGACAGTCGCGCCGTCGCCGAGAAGGCTATCACCGCTGATCCCGACTACCCAATCAACTACTACAACTTGGCCTGTTCGGACGCGGAGCAGGGAAACGCAACCGACGCAAAGACACATTTACAGCAGGCCGTTGACCGACGAGCAAACGTCCTGAAGGGAGAATCAATGCCCGATCCCACCAAGGACGACTCCATTCTCAAGTTGAAGAAGGACAAAGCATTCTGGGCGTTTGTACTGACGCTGCCTAAGAATTAGCACGCAGTTCCGGAAGCAGTCCATTCTGTAGAGTCGTCGTAAAACGGAAGTTGAGCGTGTATCTGTTCTCAGTTGTCTAATATCGCCATTACACTCAGAACTCGCGCGCCGGTGTATCGACTGATTTCGTTATCACGAGCATGGCGGCGGGCACTACAGCACATAGAGTCGCAGCATCCACCAGACAAGGAATATTGCAACAATCGCCCCCGCAATATGGACGATCCAGTCGCCACCAGTTTTCGGATTGCCGAGATTGAACACGATGGAATCGTAGCACGCGGCTCAAACAAGACTCCACTCGGTAGTTGGCCATTGACCCAGCCGATCCAATTTGGGAACTCCAGCAGATGAATCCTCGGGCTTGATCGCATCGAGCACAAATCGAAGAGGCTCGATGATCGGAACGACACCGGGAGCGGGCGCACGCATCACCGGATGACTTGAATCGCTGGCTCGGACGCGAATCCGCTGGCGAGCCCGTCCAAATCGCTACTGAATCGGCTGATCTCACTTCCGAGTTGAAGCGCGGACTTTCGTTTGTCCGAAAGCACACACCTCCTCGGAAAAAGAGGCGAGTGGAGTAAATCTCGGAGCCAGACTAAGCAGCCTTCTCCACTGGAAGCCCCGCTTCCATCCATCCTTGCTTGCCCTCGGGATAATGTGCGACGTTCGTGTAGCCCATGGCCGCCAGTTCACGGGCGGCGTATTCGCTGGCGTGTCAATGCGTGCTCGTGCAGTAGGTCACGATCTCAGAATCCTTGTTGGGCAACAACTGAGGTGCGAGTTCTTTAATCTTTTCCGGGGGAATGTTCAACGCTCCCGGAAGGTGGGCTTCGCGGTAGCGTTCGGGCGCAAGTGTCTCTACGATCTTGACGGGATCTTTTCGGTCCAGCTTGGCTTTCAGGTCTTCAGTAGAAATAGTAGGTTCCATTCTGACCTCCTCGAGAATCGGCTATGCTGCTGAGAGTGACTTCGTCGCAAAATGGTTGGCTGTTTTAGGCACAAACTTTTCGAGCAGAGACCTGAACTGCGGGCTCAAATGCGATTCTTCGGTCTCCTCCTCCAGCAGTCCACGGGGATCGGCTGCGGTCTTGAGTGCATAACGAATGTATGACAGCCGCATCAGCCACAGCGCATGTCTGAGATCATCCTCGCTCCGAACTCGGAAGGTGATCCAGCCTGAGTTGGGAACCCAGCGGTGCCCTTCCGCCAAACCATCCGCCAAGAGCGCATCATGAATCGACCGAGGAAACGGGACGTCAACAATACCGCCCTCATGCATGTGTCCGACTTCTGCGTTCGGTTTCGGCGATTGTCCATCGCATTGGCGGGAACGGGGACGGATTTCAGAGTCGGAATTTCAAGTCACAACATGCGCGGCCGGCCCCCAAGTTACGCCCAGTCAAGCACCACAGTTGATGACGCAAACAGGCAACAACCGACTACCCGGTTGTTAGGTGAAGTCACGGGATCAAGCCCAAGTACGCCCGATGCCTGGGTCCGCGAAGATCGGGACGCCCGGCGGAAGTCAGACGGTCCGAAGCAATCGGAGGCTACGGTGCATCTGAAGCAGCGCTCTGGGGCCTCTCCGTCGGTCAGGTCGATCGTTACGACAACCGTGCGAGCTAGGGAAATGTGAGCAATTCTGAGCAGTATTGTGACAAGCACCGCCTATATACCTAACCGAAACGGTTAGGCGATGCCATCGCGCAGATTGACCGGTTCGACGATCAACAGGTGGCGCGCTTTTCAACCGTTTTGACTTTTGATTTCGTCACATTGTTTCGGTCCAATCGTCACCGACAGCCGCAAGCGATTTTCAATATGATCTGGCGGCTAATGGAAAGGCGCTTCACGCCGCAACGGAGCAGTACCTGACCTGGTATCGATCGGTCCCTACTTTGAAAGGTGGGGTTACCCGTGGCGCTCAAGATGCACGCCGCAGTTGTCGAGCAATTCGGAAAACCTCTGGCGCTTCTGGAACGGGACATCTCCACGCCCGAGCCAGGCCAAATTCTGGTCAACACCGAAGCCTGCGGCGTCTGCCACACCGACCTTCACGCGGCCCATGGCGACTGGCCGGTGAGGCCCACACTCCCGTTCATTCCTGGCCATGAAGGCATCGGTCTGGTCGCCGCCATAGGATCGGGCGTGACCGTTGTAAAGAAGAGCGACCGGGTCGGGGTGCCCTGGCTGTCTTCGGCGTGTGGGCACTGCGAGTACTGCTTGAAAGGCTGGGAGACGGTGTGCGCTCTGGCGCAGTTCGGCGGCTACACCAGGAACGGGGGTTTTGCAGAGTACATCCTCGCCGACCCGAATTACTTTGCGCATGTGCCTGGCGTCATTGCGGCTACGGATGCCGCGCCACTGATCTGTGCTGGAATCACCACTTACAAGGAGATCAAGGAGACTGCGGCGAAGCCTGGCGAATGGATCGCTATCTCTGGCTTTGGCGGACTCGGTCACCTGGCCATTCAATATGCCAAGGCCACGGAACTGCTCGTCTGCGCCATCGACATCGATGATGGCAAGCTGGCCCATGCCAAACGGCTAGGCGCCGATCTCGTGATCAATGCCAAGACCGGCGACCCGGCTGGCGCTTTGGAAGAAGGAAACCGGCGGCGGAGCTCATGGCGTTCTGATTACGGCGCCTTCGCTCATCGCATTCAGGCAAGGCGTTGGCATGAGCAGGAAGCGTGGCACTTGCGTCCTAGTCGGGCTGCCGCCGGGCGAATTCCCGGTTTCGCTTTTCGATGTGGTGGCGAACTGCATAACCATCCGCGGTTCGTTCGTCGGCACGCGCCAGGATATGTCCGATGCGCTCGCTTTCGCTGCGGCGGGCAAGGTCAAAGCCGATATCGAGCTGCAGCCCCTATCTTCGATCAATCAAGTCTTCGGCCGGCACGAGCACGGCGATGTGCCGTCACGCGTGGTCCTTGACTTCGCGCGAGGCTAACTAAGCTAAGCACCAACGCTGGGTGGCGACGACAAGTCATAGGGTCCAAGAACTTAAGGAGGAACCAATGTTCGACGCGCAATCTGGGTATTTGTTAAGCGGAACCTTTTTGAAAAGCTTTGCGATCATAACGCTAGTTGCTCTCTCCATGCCCAGCGCACAAGCCGTTCCCAGCTATTCACGCCAGACAGGACTCCCCTGCGCGTCCTGCCACTACGCTCCACCCGAGCTGACACCTTTCGGAAGAACCTTCAAGCTGGAAGGTTATACATTCACCACAAAGGCCCAGGTGAGTGATGACAAGAAAGATCATAATGCCGCGCTGCACCTCCTTGAGGCATTTCCTCTTTCTATAATCTTCGATACTTCGTTCACTGCAACAAAATCACCTCAGCCGTCCACCCAGAACGGCAATTTCCAGTTTCCCCAGGCGGCATCACTCTTCCTGGCCGGTGCCTGGACGAGCCATGTCGGCAGCTTTGTACAGGTCACTTACGATAGCCAGGGCGATCACTTTTCTTGGGACAACACAGACATCCGCTATGCGAATCACGGAAGCACGCTGTTTGGAAAGCCTTTCACTTACGGGATAACACTGAATAACAATCCTGGCGTTGAGGATCTTTGGAATAGCACGCCTGCCTGGGGATACCCGTTCGTCGGGAGCAACGTTGCCCCGGGACCCTCCGCAGGCGCGCTGATCAATGGAGGTTTAGCCCAGGATGTGGCGGGAGTGGGCGGATACACAATGTGGAACGAGCATTGGTACCTGGCGGGAACGATCTACAGATCCGAACACATTGGAGGCGCGCAGCCCAACTCCGGCGTGGGGTTCGGCTTCAATATCCGGGGTGTGGCGCCGTACTGGCGTGTGGCCTGGCAGACTTCCACTAAGAATAATTACTTGGAAATCGGCGGCTATGGCACGCATGTGAAAAGCACTCCGAATGGCGTCACCGGCCTGGAGGATGGCTACACAGACTTCGCCGCAGACTTTCAGTATGACCGGACGATTCCCCAGTTCAAGAACGACGTACTTTCCGTCCGCGGTACTTATATTCGGGAGAACTCGTCCTTGGTGGCGACGGTCGCTGCTGGCGGCGCAGCGCAGACTCGCCACCACCTGAACACCGCCCAGGCAAATGTCGAATACCACTACGGCACAAAATTGTCTGGGACGGCTGGTTTTTTTGACATAACCGGAACTCGGGACCCACTGCTCTTTCCCCAGGCTGCAGTTACCGGGAGCGCCAATGGATCGCCTCAGAGTAATGGCTACACTTTAAATTTGTCGTGGTGGCCTGAACAGAACGTCGATCTTGCGGTGCAATATACGGGCTACTTCCGATTCAATGGCGCGCGCGTAAACTACGACGGCGCGGGACGGGATGCAACCTCAAACAACACGGTATATTTGCTGGCACGATTTGTGTTCTAAGCCCTCGCAAATATTACGGTCTCCTGGCTTGAAAGAAGTGCAACAGGGAACAGACTGGAGGCCTGCGGAACCGGACAAACGATTTCCGACGACCGCAGCTGGAACAAGTAAATTCAAGGAGATAACATGAGAGAGATTTTTCCGCGCCTTATTTCAGCAGGCATCTTGTGCTGCCTGGCTCTGCCATCCGCAATGCAGGCCCAGTCCGATCCCGCCACAATTTTCAAGACGAACTGCGTCCTGTGTCACTCGGCTAATGGCAGCGGCGACAACGCAACCGGCAAGGCATTCCATGCGAAGGATCTGCGTTCCGAGGAAGTTCAGAAGCAAACCGATGAGGTACTGGCTGAAGTGATCACCAAAGGCAAAGGAAAGATGCCGGCTTTCGGCGCGAAGATCAAGCCAGACGATGTAAAGAAATTGGTGGCTTACCTCCGGGCACTGCCAAGACAAAAATAGGTGACCTGGGAGGTCGGCCCCATGGGTCTGCAATACCCCAACGATTCTCTCGGGTCGGCTGGACATTTTCTGTCCCAAATTTCGGCAGGTTTTGAGGAAAATGAGTTTTTCAACACTCACGCCTGTCATCTAGGGCCTTCGGCCCGCGAAAGCTCATGAAAGTCGCTCCGAGGGTGTTTCCAATAGGTTGCGCGGGGATGGAGAACTGACTTTCGACCCTGGTTACAACAATCAACGACCTCAAGGAGATTGAGCTAGGATCTCTGCCGTCCCCCAGGGTGCCGCCATGGTGGTTGTTGAAATATCGCGTGGCTGTTGAAAAGGGAACCAAAGCAGTAATTTCAACGAATTTCAGCGTCCACGGCGAACAAACATTCAATAACGTACAAACGAATTTCGACGTTGGAATTCCCTGAAAAGAGTTTTTCAACACCCACTCGCGTTTACACCAACTACGCCCCCGACTCGCCCCGGGATGGGTCAAGAGCCGACTCGCCGAATCGCCAACAGCGTCAAGTCGTCGAAGCGCACTCCACCCTTTTCGAAGGATCGTAGGTCTTCGAGGCAAGCAGTAATCAGTTCGGCTGGAAGCCGCGAGGATTGCTGGCGCACGAGGTGCGTGACGCGGTCCACGCCGTATTCGTCGTTCGCGTTGCGGGCTTCCGAAAGGCCGTCGGTGTAGAGAAACAGTGTGTCGCCGGCTTCCATTTGCAGGTGCGTGGCGGAGAACTCGACTTCACAAAACATCCCCAGCGGCAAGCCTGTGGATTCAATGCGCAGCACGCCGCCTTTTCCAACCACGATCGCGGGCCAGTGCCCGGCATTATGGATTTCCACCTCCCCGGTAGGCTTAGCCAGCCCGCACACCACCGTGGCGTATTGTCCAGCCAACGCGCTTTCACAGAAGACGCGGTTTGCTTGCGAGATCATCTGGCCCAGCGGCAGCGCCATTTTAGTCAAGCTCCGGAACAAGGCGTGGAGGTGCGTCATTAGCATGGAGGCGGCCACGCCCTTACCCGAGACGTCGCCCAGCACGAAGAACAGCTGTTCCTCGGACGGAATCAGGTCGCAGTAGTCGCCGCTCACCGGCCCGACCGGTTCGTAATGAAAGCTGGTCACCCAGCCGCCAGACCGCAGCCCGAGTTGGGGCAGCAGGTTGCGTTGCACTTGCGAGGCCAGATCAAGGTCTCGCTGCAGCGCATCGCGCTGAGGCGCAGTCAGGTGGTCAAGGCAGTAGCGTACCAGGGGATCAGCAAGCAGGCGATCCTCTTCCACTGGGTCATGGCACGTTTCGCACAGCCCATAGCTGCCCTTGTCTATGCGCTCCAGCGCAGAATCCACGTCCCGCAAAAGACCGGCCAGCCCCGCCCTCTGCGGCGCGGAAGCAATCGCCTCTTCCAGCCGGCGCTTGCGCTCCTGCAGTTGAGTGTTCAGGAAAGCAATCTCTAGAGTGGCCATGACACCCCCATGCCGATTACTCGCTATCTTAAGGTCTTTATTGGATTGTAGCGACCCAGCTTTCGATGCAGATTGCCGCCGAGCCATCACGAAAAAGAACGGTAGCCCAACCGTCCACCTCGCCCGGGATTATCATCCTGAGCCGAGCAGAAGGCTGCAAAGCTGAGACATCGGACCGGGGTGGGTCAGTCGGTGGGTGTTCGCCACGGAGTCACGGGTGCACTCAGGGAGTCTGCGAAGGCCATGAGGAGGTCGTCAGGCCATCCCACGATGTCGTCCTTGGGAGGAACGGCGGGTCGTACTGCTTCAGGGTAATCTGGGCGACTGGTCTGATCCGGCACTTGTGGACGATGGGGTGCAGCCGCCCAACGAGAGTCAGAGGACGGCACCACCAGAGGAGTCAGCCGTAGATCACGCGATTCACGTCGAGGGAGGGACGACGGCTCCTTCATATCACTCTCCTAATGATTTGCCTAATGTATCGAGTAAGTCCCCCCTCGTCTGTTCAATTATGAACATTCTGTGCAATAAGATAGAGAGTAAGCTCCAACCATGTACACAATCAGCAAAGAGACCGATAGCATTGTCCTCATTTGTCACGACTGCTCACATACGGAGCGTATCGACTCATTCAATGAGAGCTTCGGCAGTCGCAGCACGCAAGCAGCGCGAGCAATGCAGAATCACGCCCGCGAGAAGCACGGTGTAGAATCGGCGCTGAAGCCCATTCCGAAGAACCTGCGGGTCGTGGAGCAGTGGTGACAAGCGGGACGTTGCCGATTCCCCAACGACCGTAGTTACCATTCACGACGAAAGTGCTGACGACTAGTTTGTATGGGCACGTCCTTCTCTCTTCCCATTCTGGGAATAGTACGCATTGTCCACTTTTGAACAGACAACCAATACATCACGAAGTAACTTGATACGATTAGTACGATTAGAGCGACGTAAAGAAACTCACGCGACCTCCCCCCCGCCGTCCACCGTTTGTTTCTGATGGCGCAGTTCAGTGAGATACTGCGCCAAAGTGCTTTTGGAGAGTCGCGACATGATAATCGAAATACCAGCTTACGATTCCGACCAACTTCCTGATGATTCGAAGCCCAAAGCCCTGACACACGAATCCAAAGCAGTGTTCCACTGGCCTCCAGACTGTTTGTGGCCATTCATTGATCGCAGATCGGAGGGCGATACATAGCAAACCCTTGAGGAGGATGAGCTATGAGTACTTTCTTGGAAAACGAAAAGCCATTCCTGCTTACTCTTCCGTTGAACGAACTGGGGGTCGCGCGGCCGTAGCCCCGCGACAAGCGCGGCGGTTGTCATCTCGCGGCATATTTTGTTAGGCATCGGGAAAACAACGAATCGATCGCATGGCGAAGACGTACAACTATTAGCAGCCAAAAATACAAGCGGAACAGTTGATGCCCACTCCGCAATGATACTTCGTGGACGGGGAAGGAAGAACTGACATGCTGAAGGCTGTGAAGGAGTCGGTTCACAGAATGACGAACCAACTGCAACTCATAAGCGGCTACTTGGAAATGGAGGTCTACCCTAAGGCGCTGGGGAAGACGAGGGAAACCATGAAAGAACTACACAGTCTGGCCACGAGTCTAACGGGACTGGCGCAGGTGGGGATGACCGTGCCGAAGGATGGGGCAGTCGTGGTTCCGCATGGCTCCACAGTGGTGAGCCACGAAGATGTGAATGTGGATGTCGGCAGCAATGAAGTGCGATCAGTTGACAAGAATGAAGTACGCGCCGGCTACGGCGAGGATAATCCTAAGACGAAGTGAGGACTTGATTGGCGACCAATGAGCGCAGTCTGCCGCTTCCCCTGGGGCAGGAATCAGTTTCTTCTCTTTCCGAACTCTTTATTCCTGATCCGCCTCAGTTCAGACTCGGCTTGTGGGTTGCACTCCTTGCAGAGTAGCTTCGATCCGTTGTGGACTTGACTGTTGCGACGGAACTTGGTCGACTTGCTGTTTTCGGTGATCGTCGCAGAGGATATGGCTGGTTGACCGGATTTGATAGGTACAACCGCGTTTTCAGTTGGCACTACTGCTGCTGCTTCCACTTCTACTGTCATAATCGAGAGTCTAGCTGGTGGAGTGAGGGTCAGTCTGAGCAGTTTGGATCAGTTGATAGTTGTATGCTCGTCGCACAAAGTCTTGGTCCAACCACCTTCCCGCAGTGCTCCCGGTTGCCGACAAACCCGGCAGGTGCGAGTCGATTCCATTTTGGCGGCTTCGAGGCGCTGGCGCATGGCATCATTGGCACCGCTCACGTAGACGCGCAACCCGCCGAACTTCTCCTTCACTTGCAGGATTTCAATCTGGCATCCGCTTTCCTGCTCGAATTGCTCAACCAAGGGTTCCAAGTCCCCGCATAAGCGCCAGAGGATGTCGAACCAGCCATCGCCATGCGGGAAGCCCCTAGGCATCGCGGTATGGCTAACGTCGCCCACCGTGTTGAACCACTGGGACCATCGTGCAATTATTTCTTGCTCCAGTTCCTTGCGCATCGCATCTACTTCCGGCTGGCGGAAGGCTCACGACGGTTCACAAATCCCGAGGCGGCAACCGATGTTTTCAAATCGCAGGCTACCGCCATCTGAAGCTCGACGGCTTCAACGACATCGCGCACCGCGATCTCCATCTCCGAACGCAAATTGAGCCCCGAGGATGTAGGTTTCGCGCAGTTGGGCGAAGGAGAATCCTTCCGTCTTCCGGATGGCGGTTTCAAATTCTTCTCCCGTGAGAGCCGGGCTGAGTCGCAGGTAGTACGGGCGGCGCAGGTCGAGGAACTAAATCGCGAGTTCATCCCTGGTCGGAAACAAAGACAAACCAAGATCGCACGGACCAACGCGGAATTTGAGATGGTTGCTGATGATTCGAGAATCTATGTGGCGATCAAGGAACCCACTGACGCGATGTTTCCGCGCACCCCTTGTGTTTTAACGAATAGTGGAGGCGACCTCGTGCATCGAGTCAAGCTCGAAATGCCTTGGAAACTGAAGGCGAGAAACGTCTCATTTGCAATGGTGGAAACGATCCCCGCTGGAGAAAATCGCGAGAGTTTGCCGACGATTGGTGAAGAAGGTTTGACGAGTAAACATGATATTTTCTACTGGCGATTGCAGGTGGCCAAGACCTCGAACCGTAAGGTACGAAGATTTCTCACGGCGAAAGCGATTCGAGATTGCAATGACGCTGATGTCTTACCCGAGCAAACCCATGCTTAAAAACCAAGCAGCGTTTTCCTTCGCGGCAGCACTACAAAACGTGGGAGTTCCGGGACATTCCATTCAAGAGGGTCGCCTGACGCGCTCGTCCGGTTCATCGCCGCTTTCTGGGGGGAATCGAGTTCTCCCCCTCTGCTCTCGGCCGCCGATATCCAACTTTGAGATGCAGGTAGCTCCTATCGAGCCGCAACGCCCGGTCATCATGGTTCCGCCACATGATGGTTCCGCCACATGCCCGCCAGACTGGCCACAAAGCCTACCGTGACCTCTGATGACCTGAGCCCCTCGCGGCAGACCAGACCCAGCGGGCGGTGCTTCCTGAAAGGTATCCGAATTCAGCCCCCACAGTCGCACAGCAGCGGCGACCGACATCGAGAAGTGATTGGAAAACCCATTACTTCGGACAGTTGTGCCTGCGGCGTTGTCTCGATAGGGTGATAGTACAAAGGAAGAAGGTGCATCCCCCATGCGTCGAGCAAGCAGTTTGATTGTTGCGGCTGCGCAGTTGGCCACTCTCCTCGCGGGCGCCAGCAAGGCACAGACTCCGGGCCACGGGGAGCGTAAGGTAGTCAGCAGGATCGCTCCCTTCTATCCGGAAATTGCAAAGCGAATGCAGATTGGTGGCGTGGTCAAGCTGGAAGTCGTCGTCCGCGCCAATGGACGAGTGAAGTCTACGAAGGTGCTGGGGGGAAGTCCGGTGCTGATCCAAGCAGCCACCACTGCGGTCGAAAAATGGAAGTTTGAAGTTGCACCTCAAGAAACCACTGAGGTTGCTCAAGTCGTGTTCGAGTTGCCGTAATCCTCAGGGCCGTCCTCGCCGAAATTACGACTACCGCTCGGTTCGATGGAACACGAAAAAGAACACCATCAGGGTGAAGCAACCAAACGCATAGATGAATGACGAGAAGAGCACCACTGGCGCGTCCACGCCCCGCAGGACATTGACCAGGTTGGAAACGAACACCCATACCAAAAGCGCCGTCATCAATATCGTCCCGATCAAAGCTAACAGTGCCGCGTTTTTGAGTGTCATGACGGGAGTATGAACGCTACTTGTGTCTGAAGCAACTCAGGCTCCTGCCACGGGGATGCTCATCGGATGGATTTGCGCTGGTTAACTCCTGAATTCATCGAAGAAGGAATCGACGATTTCATGGGGGCTACAGGCCTAACGAACACCCAATTCGTATTTCTTGAACATCTCAACCGGCTTTTCTCCATCCACGAGTTCAATCGGCGCGACACCGTCTCGCGATGCTTCTCGGCGTGCCTCTGCGGCGAAAGTCCCCGTCATGATTATGATTCCCTTGTCGGCACGACCCGACATTGCTCCCCGAAAGTCGCGCACTTGCGACGGGGGAACCGAACCCGCGTAGCGTTTGCACTGCCGCTCCGGCAAGAGGTACAAGCGGTGCTGCGGCGGGTGACGGTGAACTGAACGTCCCTGCGCCTGCTGCCTCTGTTTGGAATCTCCTGAACCTCGAAGTGCGATAATTAAAACGTTAAGGGACCGAGATTCAGTTTTACCTGCCTCATACAGTCCCGTCGCAGCAATTGGCGATTGCCGCCGCAACTCAGGCTGGGGAGGCAGAAGATTGATGTGGGATTTGAGCGGGGAGCGATGATCGGGAACGGTGAGCGAAGGAGGAACGAAGACCAGCCGACCTGAAATCGGCCAGTCAAATTGCTGTACAAAATGCTGTACAAACGGTGCACAGGGACACCCTAGAACCCCCTAAACCCTGAGACCACCATACTCCACCACAACATACGCAAGCCCTGAGTGCGTTACGAATCGGCTGCTCTACCAACTGAGCTACGTCGGCCTGCTTTCGATTCTGAAACCCGCCTTCGATTGGTGCCCTTAGGCCGGCAACCCGACGTAACGCCGAACTCGGGCGAACACGCGTTCTTTCGGGGACGTTTTCAGTCGTCGTGCGCGAGCAAATGTGGAGTGCGCTACGCGGCCTGCGCCAGCGCTTTGTACTCGTCATCGGATTGCCTGGGCGGCAGCACCCAGAGCGTGTAGATGCCAAGTGCGGTACCGAGCGGGACATTCAACAGCGCCACGAAGCCCA
>Ga0210399_10000212_pt1 | contig 46976 bp, 43 predicted proteins | sample IncBWC14MmetaG_FD_150865 | JGI IMG/M metagenome (GOLD analysis project Ga0210399, IMG submission 150865) | Forest soil microbial communities from Barre Woods Harvard Forest LTER site, Petersham, Massachusetts, United States - Inc-BW-C-14-M | ecosystem: Environmental > Terrestrial > Soil >... | reverse complement strand
TCACGAAATTCGCGCCCGGCTCCCGCAGGAGCGTCAAATCCGATTTCACGTCCGCCGCCGATGTAGTCAAATCATTCTCGACCGTGAAATCCGGAGTCGCGGGAGTCACCACCGCTTGCACCGGACTGCCTGCCTGTTCTCCCGGCGTGAGCGTCAGTGCCACGGTGTTGTCGTCCACGACGATCGCGGAGATGGCCGCGCCGTACTCCCACACCATGTCGTCAATCTCCCAGCCGTTCGGATAGCGCTCCCGCGGAAAGTAGCTGTCATCGCCGATCACATCTCCGGAAATTTCCTTGACGCCTTTGGCCAAAAGCGCGTCCGCAAGCTCCGCTAGCGCCTTCTCCTGTGGTCCATCAAATTCTTCCTTCAACTCATAAGGAAACTTTCTGTTCGAGAGATTCGGATCGCCGCGCCCGACGAGCGCCACATCTCCGGCCAGAACTCCCTCGCTTGATATCGCGCCGCCCGTCTCCAGCGTCGTGTGGAAGCGGTACGCGGGCCCCAGTCTCGCCAGTGCCAGCGCGGTCGTGAATAACTTCATGTTGGAAGCCGGAACGAAATACTTATCCGCATTTTGCTCGTAGAGTGTTTCTCCGCTCTCGGCGTCCGCGATGAGCAGTCCCCACTCCCCTTTGCTTGTGGGCGGGGTGCCCAGCAAGGCGTCTGCGCGCGAAGCGAATTTCGCGGCGGCCTTTTTTCTGGGTCCACCCGGTTTCTTTGCGCCGCAACACGCTGGCTCTGCCTTGGTGTTCGCTTGTGCGCGCAAGCATGGCGCGCCCAATCCGAAAGTGCCCACGGCGCTCGCCACCACCGCCGCTGCGCATCGCTGCAAAATTTTCTCGACTGTCATTTTTCTCTCACATCCAGGTCATTCTCGAAAAGTATAGTCGAAAGGCAACCCATTCCGTCGTCCGTGTCGTATTTTCAGAAGCAATCTTTGCCTCCAGCCCGGTTCCCCATCTATTCACCAGGCCGGAGGTTGCGCCCGGCCTGCGGGCACTCTATGATGGCTCTTGCCCAGAAAACTACGACGAGGTGACTTGTGATTAAGCGAATGATCTCTTCCCTGATGGCCCTGGCGCTCCTGGCATTCCCGCTCTTAGCCGCTGGAGACAGGAAGGAGAGTGAGCGTCTGGAGAATTGCGGCGTGGTAATCAAAGAAGTTATGGATATTCCAGATAATATCCCCGAGGATCTCATTGATAAAACGGACTGCATCATCGTCTTCCCCTCGGTGCTCAAGGCGGCTTTTATTGTTGGCGGCAGCTACGGCCGCGGTGCGATGACTTGCCGCTCTGGCGAGCATTTCACCGGCCCGTGGAGCGCCCCCACAATGATGGCTCTGGAAGGCGGCAGCTTCGGCTTGCAGCTCGGCGGGCAGGCCACCGATTTCGTCCTGCTGGTCATGAATCCGCGTGGCGCTCACTCCATCTTGAGCAGCAAGGTAAAGCTTGGCGGCGATGCCTCGGTAGCCGCGGGTCCCCTCGGGCGCACGGCCAATGCCTCTACCGATGTGACTATGCGCGCGGAAGTGCTGAGCTACTCCCGCAACCGTGGTCTTTTCGCCGGCCTCTCTCTGGAAGGTTCCACCGTTCGACCTGACAATGATGGGAATGAACGCATTTACGGCAAAAAGGTCGAAGCCGAGTCCATCGTGTTCAAGGGTGCCGTTGCCGTCCCCTCCGCCGCCCAAAAAATGATTGCGTATCTAAACCAGAAATCTCCGAAAAACACCTCGGAATCCGCAGCACACAGGTAGTAGGCAGAAATCCACCTTCTGCGTCGAAGACACCGCGGTTCAAGCCGGGGTGCTCTTTTGCTATTCCTTGCGGACCACCACTCGCAGCAACCTGGGGGATTTCTGGCCTTGACACCGGACCCAACATGACCTATGGTCATTTATGAGGATTGGTCACTATGAGCCGATACTCCCCTTCCAAATCTCGCACTACTTCCTCGCCTGCGCTGCCCAACTCCGACCGTCGGCAGCGCCGGAGTGTAGAAACTCGCGAGCGTCTTTTCCATGCGGCCCTAAAACTTTTCGGCCAGAAGGGATTTGCCGATACCACCGTCGAAGATATCACGGAGGCTGCGGACGTCGGCAAAGGCACTTTCTTCAACTATTTCCCGAGCAAGGACCACATTCTGCTGGCCTTCGGAGAAATGCAACTTGGCAAGCTCGAATCGGCCATCGCACTGGCCTGCAGTAGTGGCGAGCCCATGCCGGAATTCCTCCGTTCGCTCGGTGTGCGCATGACCCAGGAGCCCACTCGCAACCCAGCCATCATCCGGGCCCTGCTCCAGGCCTATCTCTCAACTACCCCGGTCCGTGCCGCGATGATGGACTTACAGAGGCGCGTCCATGCCCTCCATACCCAGATGATTCAACTCGGTCAGGACCGTGGCGAAATCCGCAATGACCTTCCCGCCGCCGAGATCGCCCACGTTTTTCGCCAAACCATTTTCGGCACGCTACTGATTTGGTCGCTCTACGGCGATGCGACTTTGCATTCGCGGATTGAAACCGCCTTCCATTTGCTGTGGTCCGGCTTGGCACCTCGCGGGAACTCCGCGCCATTGCCAGCCCCTTTATTCACTTCAGGAGATTAGCTTCATGAACCGCAAGTACATCCTGATCTTGCTAGCTGCCGCCGCGGCGCTGGTCACCACCGGGCTCTATGCCGGATGGTTCCATCGCAACACCGCCTTAGAGGGCTCCGGCACTGTCGAAGCCCGCAACATCCGCGTTGGCTCCAAGGTTGGTGGCCGCATTGACGAGGTTTTGGTACGCGAAGGCGATTCCGTCCAGGCGGGCCAGGTCTTGATCACCTTTGACGACAAGGAATTGCAAGCGTCCCTGGAACAGTCCCGCGCCAATGCCGAAAAGGCGCGGCGCGGCTACCGTCCCGAGGAAATCGAGGAAGCGCGCGCTGCGGCGGCTCAAGCCAAAGCGGACTACGAGCTGAAAAGGAACGGGTATCGCCAGGAAGACATCGCTACCGCCGAAGCCGATCTCGATCGCGCCAAGGCCGACGAAATCCGCACTCATCTGGATTTCGACCGCTATGAAGCGCTCGCAAAAAAAGATCTCGTCTCCAAGCAACAGCGCGATACGGCGGAGGCCAATTGGCTCGTCGCGGCTGCCCAGCAACAAAGCGCTCGGCACAAGCTCGACGAACTGCAGCGCGGCTACCGTCCCGAGGAAATTGCTTCCGCCGAAGCACACTACCATCAGGCGCAGGCCACCCTGGAAAAATTCGAGCGCGGCAACCGCCGTGAAGACGTCGACCTCGCCAAAGCGGCGTATTCTTACGACCAAGCCCGTTTCCGCGAGCGCCACGTCACCGCGCCTTCCGCCGCAACTGTCGAAGTTCTCGACGTTCGTCCGGGTGACCTCATTGCTCCCAATACGCCGGTCGCCACACTGTTGGAGAAGGATCAAATCTACGTCCGCATCTACATTCCAGAGACCGAAATCGGCCGCGTCAAAGTCGGCCAAAAAGCGGAAGTTCGCGTCGACTCTTTTCCAAAAACTGCTTTCGACGGTGTCGTCGAGCAAATCAACCAGCAGGCCGAATTCTTGCCGCGCAATGTGCAAACCCGTGAAGAGCGCGTCCACCAAGTCATGGGAATAAAAATCCGCATCAATGATCCCGCCGGGCGCGTGCTTGCCGGCATGGCCGCAGATGTGAAATTGAAGGGGGAAAGCTGACGCGATGGCGACGCAACCCGAATCTCTCCCGCAAGCCGCAATCTCCGCGCAAAATCTAGTGCGCCGTTTCGGCCACTTCACCGCCGTCAATGACGTCAGCTTCCGCGTCGCAAAAGGTGAAATCTTCGGTTTCCTCGGCCCCAATGGCAGCGGCAAAACCACCATCATCAAAATGCTCACTGGCCTTCTGCCTCTGAGCGGAGGTGAGGCTCAGGTCGAAGGCCTCGACGTCCGCACGGACTCTGAATCGGTCCGCGAGCGCATCGGCTATATGTCGCAGAATTTCAGCCTCTATTATGATTTGACGGTTACGGAAAATTTGCAGTTCTACGGCCGCATCTACAGCCTGGAACCAGCGCGCCTCAAACGCCGCATCGACGAAATTGTCACGCTCAATGGGCTTGAACCTTACCTGAATCGTTTGGCCGCGCAACTTTCCGGCGGCTGGAAGCAACGCCTCGCCCTCGGCTGCGCCATGTTGCACGAGCCCAAGCTTCTGTTCCTCGACGAACCCACTGCCGGCATCGATCCCGTGGCTCGCCGCCAGCTATGGGACCTCCTCTTTGAGCTTTCCGGCCACGGCATCACGTTCTTTGTCACCACTCACTACATGGACGAAGCCGAACGCTGCAGCCACGTCGCCTACATCTATTACGGCAAACTCATCGCCGATGGCACCCCAGAATCGCTCCGTGAACTTCCCGACGTTCAGCCCCATGGCACACTGCGAGTGGAAATCACCACCCCCGAAGTCACCCGGGCGCTTCGTTTCGCGCGCCATCTCTCTGGCATCCGCAGCGCCACCATTTTTGGGCAATCCATCCATGCGCTCGTCGAAGACCGCTTCAATCTCGACGACCTCCGCAACCAGCTCCTCGAGAACGGCATTGCCGTCGCGGACATTCGTCCGCTCGCTCCCACCCTCGAAGACGTCTTCGTCGAGCTCACCTACAAGCACCAAGCTCTGCTCGAGGCCGCCAATGCATAATATCTTTCGCGGCTTCGGCGCTGTTTTCTACAAAGAGGTCCTTCACGTCCGGCGCGATCCCGCGACGCTCTTTTTTTCTCTCGTGATTCCGCTCTTGCAGATGGTCGTGCTTGGTTTGGGCATCGACACCAACATCCGCCAGGTCAATACCGTCGTCTACAACGCCGACGGCCGCCGGGAAAGCCGCGAACTCCTTAACCGCCTGAAGAATTCCGACACCTTTCACATCTTCCGTTACGTCGATAACGATCAGGATCTCAACGACACCATCGTCGCGGGAAGAGCTCGCGTCGGCATCAAGATTCCCGTGGACTATTCCGACCGGCTTCTCCATAACATGAGCGCTCAGGTCCTGGTCCTCATTGACGGCTCGGATTCTTCGGTTGCCGGCCAGGCCATTAATGTCACCACCGCCATCGGTCTCGATGAGTCTCTTCGCCGGGTTCTCGCGGATCGTTCTACCCTGGCCGTCGATATGCGCCCCAAAATTCTCTTCAACCCGGACTCCCGTTCCCCAAATTTCCTCTTGCCCGGCTTGACCGCTATTCTCCTACTGAACGTCACCACGTTCCTGACGGCCTTCTCCATCGTGCGCGAAAAGGAACGCGGCACACTCGAGCAGCTGTTCGTCACGCCCGTCCGCCCCATGGGTCTGCTTGTTGGCAAACTGCTTCCTTATCTCGCCATCGGTTTTTCCGAACTATGTCTGATTGTCACCTTCATGCGCTTCGTGTTTCAGGTTCCCATTCATGGCAGTGTTTTTCTTCTTGCCTTCCTCTCCCTTCCTTATCTTTTCGTCTCGCTGTCCATCGGCATTCTCGTTTCCAGCAAAGCCAACACGCAGTCCGAAGCCATTCAACTCGCCTTCCTGACGTTTCTCCCCAGCATCTTCTTCTCAGGCTACATTTTCCCGCGCGAGACCATGCCGACCTTCTTTTACGTCCTCAGCTATTTCATTCCCGCGAGCTATTTCATCAACATCACCCGCGGCATCATCCTGCGTGGAGCGGGCATCACTCAGCTCTGGACCGATGGCCTCGCGCTCTTCGCGATCGGCTCGTTTCTCCTGATCATCGCCGCCCGTCGCTTCCAAAACAAAATCATCATGGCTTGAACGAATTGATTTATAAGCTTTTAGCTTCCGTCAATCTCCGGCTCAGCGCGCGGATCGCCTTCTCCTTGACTTCTGATATCTAAATGATATCCTTTCGATATGGACAGAGTCTCCAGACGAAAGGAAGTCCCTATGAACACCATTCCATCGACTACCAGCAGCGAACGTGGAGTCTCCGTGCCTAGCGGCTGGATCATGCTGCCCGTTTTGATTGTGTTTCTCCTGGGCGACATTGCTCTCCTGGTTTTCGCTATCAAAGATGGTATCGAGACAATCGGACAGCCTCACGGATGGTTGGTCGTCCTGTCGCTGTTGCTGTTGCCTCTCTGCATCCTTTTGCTGACGGGTTTCTTCACCCTGCAACCCAACGAGGCGCGCGTCCTTGTGCTTTTCGGCGACTACCAAGGCACCGTCCGCACCAGCGGATTTCACTGGGGTAATCCGTTCTACACCAACGGAGCTGGACAGTTGGGCATGCTCGCGCAAGCCGCGGCGCTACAAGCGAAGCTCTCGGGCGCAAAACCAGGCAGTGCCGTGTCCCCGCAAAAAACTATGGGCCGCAACAAGGTCTCTCTCCGCGCTCGCACCCTGAACGGCGACAAATTGAAGGTAAACGACAAGCGCGGTAATCCCATCGAAATCGCCGCCGTTGTTGTGTGGCGCGTTGGAGACACCGCGCAAGCCACTTTCGACGTGGACAACTACGAGAACTACGTTTCCACGCAGAGCGAGTCCGCGTTGCGCCATCTGGCAAGCCTGTATTCTTACGATTACGGGGAAGAGCATGAAATCACGCTCCGCAGCAACGTGGGTGAAGTCTCCCAGGCCCTGCGTGCCGAACTGCAAGAGCGTTTAGCCAAGGCAGGCGTTGCTGTAGACGAAGCAAGGCTGACGCACCTGGCCTATGCGCCGGAAATTGCCCAAGCCATGCTGCGCAGGCAGCAGGCCGAAGCCGTCATCGCAGCTCGGCAAAAAATTGTGCAGGGCGCCGTCAGCATGGTGGAAATGGCGCTCAAGGATCTCGCCGACAAGCATGTGGTTGTGCTCGACGACGAGCGCCGAGCTTCCATGGTCAGCAATCTCATGGTCGTCCTCTGCGGGGAGTCCGAGGTGCATCCGGTGATCAACGCCGGCACTTTGTACAACTGATCGGCAGGGATGATGGAACGAAAATCCTTCCTTCTGCGCATCGATCCTGCGGTGTGGGCCGAACTCGAAGCCTGGGCGCAGGACGAATTGCGCAGCCTCAACGGCCAAATCGAATATCTCCTCCGCCAAGCCGTCCAGAAGCGCAAAGGAAACCAGCCACAACACAGCAGTCCCCCAGGCGAATTGCCTCCAGTCAAGTCGTGAGGTACCGGCGGCCGCTTGCGGCGCGCCGCGCAGCTTCTTTGTCTTTTCTGATGCCGCGGCGTATTCTGCTAAATCGTTCTCATACCTTCAGGAGCCTTCGTGTCTTGTCCGATCTGTGAAAAGCGCAAACCCGAGCGCTTCTGCCCCGCCAAGGGGGAAAAGATCTGCGCCGTTTGCTGCGGCACCGAGCGCGAAATCACCATCGACTGCCCCTCCGACTGCTCCTATCTCATTTCCGCCCACCGCTACGAAGACGAGCACCAGCGTTCCCTTCCCGCCGAGACTGCTCTGCTCGACGAAAAAATTCCTCAGGATATCGTCTATACCCACCAGCAGCTCATGGCCGCCCTGGCTTTTTCCATCGCCAAGTTCTGCGCCGTCCAGCCCGCGGCTGTGGACGCCGACGTTCTCACCGCCATCGAAGCCCTGGCTCATACTTACAAAACGCTAAGCTCCGGCATCATCTACGAAAAACCGCCGGAAGCGCCTCTGCCGCGCGAGCTCTACGCCGCATTGATCACCTTCCTGACCGAAGTCAAAAGACAGCAAGCTGAACGCGCCAACTCCGACGCGCTCAAGGACATGGAGGTGTTCTATCTATGGGTCTTTCTCTACCGCATGGGTTTGCTGCGCACCAACGGCCGCCCACGCTCACGCCGCTTCATCGAATTCCTTCGCAGCCAGTTCCCGCAAGCCCCCGAACTCAAGCACCAAGAATCCCGCATCATCGCCCCCTAAAGATTTTTGGAGCGCGGAACCTCGCTGCCGCTTTTCCCTCAACCCTCCCTTACCCCATGGCGCAAACCGGCGGCCGCTCCAAGTCTTGCGCCACCAATCCGGCATCCCAACTCAACGCCATCTGCGAGCACCGCGCCTTCCCCTTTGCCTCCACCCACGGCCGCGTTGCAAAACCAAATTTTTCCCGTATTCTCGCCACGCGCTGAGAAGCCTTCTTCCGGTATTCTTCCGGGGCATAGCCGTTCTTCGCGTACCATTCTTCATACTGCTTCGCCAACCGCGGAAACTTCTCGCGCACAAACGGCAAAAACTGCTTCGCCGACGACGGCATCAAGAACAGCACGCCCGAGAAGAACCACTGCGCCCCAGCCTCTTTCGCCGCGGCCGCCACCGCCTCCAGGTCCCCATCGCGGTCCGTAATTCCGGGAATCAGCGGCGAAGCCGACACTCCCACGGACAGTCCCGCCTCTCGCAACTGTTTCACCGCCGCTAGCCGCAAATCGGGCCGCGGCGCGCGCGGCTCCAACAGTCGCGTCAGCCCCGCGCGCAACGTCGTAATCGTAATGTCGATCCCGAGATTTGACTGTTCCGCGATTCGCCGGAGCACATCGATGTCCCGCACGATCTGGTTTGACTTGGTGATGATCGAAACGCTCAGCCCTTCCTTTTTCGCTAACTCCTCGAGACAAGATCGCGTCACTCCGTACTCCCGCTCCGCCGGCTGATAGGGATCTGTGGCAGTCCCAATCGCAATGTGATCCGGTCGCGCCCGGCCCGACCCTTCCGACTCGTAGGAATATTTGTGCGTTACATCCCACGCCAGCAGCGGCGCTGCATCCTTCTTCACATAGATCTTTTTCTCGAACTCCGACCCGTCAAGCTCCATGTATTCGTGGGTGTACCGCGCGTAGCAATACTTGCAGGCAAACTCGCATCCTCGATAAGGATTAATCGTCCATTCGAACGGCACGCGCTTCGAATCGCACCGGTTCAAAATCGACTTCACCGGCAGCAGAAAATACTCCGGCTTCTCCGCGGATTTCCGCCGCGTTTCCGCTGGCGGCGAAGATGCTGCGAGGCGGGCCATGCCGACCAAACGCGCGGGAGCGCGTTCAGCAGGTGCCGCAGCAACATTTCGGAGCGGATTCGCTTCGCGGTTTTGGTTTCCATATGGAGTCCTGGGCGCCGGGGGGGAATCCGCCGTCGTTTGATCTGCAAGGTGGCCGCGTTGGTCCACAACCGGGGCAGGGACTTGCACCAGTTGCATCTGGCTGGCAACATCAGGGCACTCGGGGAAGAGTCCGACGGTGGTCTGCCGAGCATGGCGACGCCGAGGCCGAGAACTCAGCGTCGATAGGGAGTGAACTGGAGACATAGGTCACCTCGAAGCAGCCACAGTATTTCGCTTTTTGTTCGCTTTGTCAAGCATTAGGTTCGCTTTTTGTTCGCACAACTCCCCGTTACCGTATCAGCATGGATACGCGATCTTCTCTCTAGCAGTCCCTGGCAATTGCCTCACTCGGCGAGGCGCGGTACTCTCAATGTTTGGGAGAACCCGAGTCTCTATGTTTGCGAGGCCCACAAACCCTTTGCTCGCGGCATCTCTGCTGTTTGTGGGCTTGCCCGCGCTCTCCTTGGGCCAAAATCCGCCGCCAACGACTAAGAAGCCTACGGCAAGTCCTGCAGGTCCCCCCGCTCCACAATCGACTCACTACCCCATCCTCATCCTAGCCTTCGGCAACGAGCCCGACTGGAGCCTGCGCATCGGCCAAAAAGGTCCCGAACGGATGGATCGCCCAGGCTATCCACCGATCCCTCTCGAACCCGCCGAGGTCACCCACGAAGCCGGCGCTGATTCCTGGACCTACCACGCCAAAGACTCCGCCACCGGCGCGACCGTCGCCGTCCACCTTTCGCGAGAAGCCTGCACCGATGCCAAGAACGACACGCTGACCGCCGCTCCTCCGCCCTCTGGAAAGTACTCTTTCCGCGCCTCCCTAGATCACGCACAGGTCGGTTCCATGAACGGCTGTGCTCGCATCGCCGCCGAGCTCTTCCCGCGGATCAACAACCAACCGGACGAAGATGATGACGCTGATAAGAAGAAACCACCCGCCCCAACGATCACCAACTTCAAACCTCCCGTTGCCGTGGCCTACTTGAATGCGGCTGGCGCTGCTGTTCTCAGCCGCGGCAAGACTAGAAAGATCGCAGCGCCCTCCGGCTCCGAACTGGCCCTCTCCCACGACGGCAAGAAACTTATCTACACGCGCTCCGATTCAGTGACTGGTCCCGACCGCACCATCGTTCTCTACGATTTTGACTCCGGCAAATCGCTGGACTTGGTGCACGGCTATGTGCGCCAAGCCTTTTGGTCACCCGATGACTCCCGCATCGCTTTTCTTAAAGCCCAGGATCGCTCCTGGCAAGTCTGGACTTTCTCCGCAGGCAACCCGGAATCAGCCGTCTCTTTTTCTCCGCAGCCGGTGAATGTTTTGCATGGCTGGACAGACAACCACACGATCCTGGCGACAGATATGCAAAACGCCTATTGGCTCAGCGAAGAGACCCTGCCGCAGGCGGTGGCCCTCAAAGACATCTATGGTCCCACTTTTCAGATCATGAGTTCGGACACCATTCGCGTTAGCCCCGTCAATGCAGACTTGCTGCTCGTCTCGGCCGACTATCTCTCAGCACCGGCCGGAGCTCCCGTTGACGCTATGGGCCTGTCCGCTGGATTCTTCCTCTACGAACTGCGTTCGAAGCGCCGCTCCACTCTCTGTCCACCGGAGCAGTGGGGCCATGCGGCGGAATGGTCGCGCGACGGCCTGCAAGTATTCTTCACCGGGACGGATTCCTCGCGTCGATCCTTCATCCATCGAATTTTCTGGGACGGCACTGGTTTGCAGCGTTTGCTGGCCGGCAGCAACTATGTCGTAGGGCAGTAGTTCCGTCACGCAAGCTGTCGACGAAACATCCCTCCCGTGCCCGATACGTCGCAGGCCCTTAATTCCTTGCTGCCGCTGACAGTTGCGGGGTATCATTGGTATTGTGAGTACTAGTCCTACTTCTGTTCCTCATCAGGTCGGTATTCTTGTCCTCGATAACGATGCCACCGGCGGAACTGCGGTCAAGCAAATCCTGGATTCCGAGGGCTGGCGTGTCCGCCTTGTCCCTGACGTCCAACTGCTCCTGGCCGAGCTGAAAACCGGAGAATGGTCTCTGGTGATTGCCAACGTGGCTCTGACCGGGGTCGAAGGTCCTGTCTTCGTCACCCTTCGCGAGCTTGCCAGCGTCTCCCCCAACGATGGTCGCCGTGTCCGGGATCTATACCTTGTCCCGGAGCTGACTAGCGGCCAATACCTCGTGCATCTGGAATCCGCGCGCCTCCCCTATGTGCTTCGCCCGTACCACCTTCACGACTTTCTCGAAAAAGTCAGTGACCTGCTCGTCGAAGTGAAGGCCATCGAAGGTCCCATCCGGCAGGTCCGCCACGAATTCGGCGCCCTGCGCAAGAAGAAGAAACAAGCGAGCCGTTCCAACTCCATGTTCGCTTCGCGCGACTCTTTCTCCTATTCCGACGAGGAACTCGCCGAATACGAACGCGCGGAATCCGAATCCTCAAAGTCCAGACGCAACAAGCCACGTACCAACCTCGGCGGTACCGACCGCTAGAGAGAGAAAAAAGCCCTCGGTTTTCACTTCCGTGCTCGGCATCCCCCGCGGTTCCTAGTTCTAAGTCGTTAGTTCACGGTCTTTGGTCTGCGTTTCTTGGCTCTTGGCCCTTGACCCATAGTTGCTGGTTTTCAATTGTTAGTAGCGCGCAGCGCCCTCGCTAGTCTTGCTGCCCGAACGGTTCCCCGCCGAGCCATGCTTCCTTAACTAAGAACTAACAACAGGACTCAGCTGCAAGAATTTTCCGCTTCCTCGTTCTAATCCTGAGTCGTGTCCTCGCTCATGGGCTCGGACCGTAGCCGGGGCCACGCACAGGAGGCTTTCATGGAACGTTCGATTTTCACCGCCTTCATCGGCGGTCTTCTTGCTGTCACCGTATTGGGCGGCCTGGCTCTAGTGGGCTCGGTCCCGGGTTCCCCCGCGCCCCCATCGTCTCGACCCGAGGGCGAATGGCGGCTTCTCGATCCCGTCACTTACGAAAATATCTCGGTGTTCCCCGTCGTCAGCTCCTATAGCCAGGACACTAGTCCCTTCCTGACGCTCGAGGAAGGTCTCGCGACCGGCGAAGTGACCGTCCGTGAACAGGGTTCTGAAACCATGGTCCGCGGTCGCGACGGTCGTCCCGTGTACATTCCCCATCCCGCCGCCAGCGCTTCCGTCAACCAGCTTGTCTTGATCAATCGTAGCAGGCGCCCGTTATTGCTCCTTGCCGGCGAACTCGTCAGCGGCGGCAAACAAGACCGCGTCATCGGCAAGGACCGCATCGTTCCGTCCGGCGGGCCTCCGCTCCCGCTCGATGTCTTCTGCGTCGAGCACGGCCGCTGGACCGGTAGCTCGCAATTCGCCGCCGCGCTCACTATCGTTCATCCCAGCGTCCGTGAAAAAGCGGCCGTGGATCAGAAACAAACCGAGGTTTGGGATGCCGTGCGCAGCGGCACGACGTCTGCAAAACCCGCCGCAGCCCCTGCGCCCAGAATATCCTCTGACAATCTCGAGTCTGCGATCGCTGGCAACGGGCGGACAGAAGCCTACGAAAAAATTTACGAGTCGCGCGCCGTCGGCGTATCGATCGATGATTTCGTCAACGAAGTGCAGCGCCGATTCGCCAGCGCGACGTCCGGCCTAAAGGGTGAGCGAGTTGTTGGTGTCGTGGTGGCCTACGGCGGAGATGTGGCCTGGAGCGACATCTTCGCTTCCGGCGATCTGTTCGAGCACTACTGGCGCAAACTACTGCGGAGCTACGTCGTCGAAGCTCTCACACGCCCCAGCTACCGCATGGCCGCTTCGCGCGACGATGCCAGCGAATTCTTGCACCGGTTGAATGGCCGGGAAACTCAGGAAACCGAGCCTGGGGTTTACCGCTGGCGCGAAATCAAGGAAGGGCAGCTGGCCCAAATCGAGCTAGACGCGCTGCAACCCAAATCCATAACCCTACACCGCCTGCTCTTACATCGCACCAGTTGAAGCGAGCCGGGAATCCGCGCCCGTAGGGGCGCCCGCCGCGGCGGACGTCCCTACACGGCGCGATCGAAACGCCTCACGGTACTTTGATCCGGCGTTTCCTCGAGAATCTGTTTCACATTCTTCTTCAGGATTGGGTGCAACACTTCCGCCGCAATCTCCGCCAGCGGCACCAGCACAAATCGCCGCAAATGCATCCGGGGGTGCGGCACCTGCAATTCCGGTGTATCAATCGTGTCCGGGCCGTAAAGCAGGATGTCCATATCAATCAGCCGCGGCCCTTTGGCCACCAGCTTCTTGTTCCCCATTCGCATTTCGATTCCACGAAGGGCGCTCAACAATTCCCGCGCCGGAACCTCCGTCACTCCCTCGAGCGCGCAATTTAAAAACCAAGCCTGCTCCAAAAAATCCACTGGTTCCGTCTCATAAAACGAGGACACGCGCGTCGCGCACACACCCGCGCCCGACAACGCCGCAATCGCGGCGCGCAAATTCTCTCTTCGGTCCCCGATGTTGGATCCCAGCGAAAGATAAACCGTCTTTGCACTCATGCTCGGTCGTCGGCATAGCCTACTTCACTGTATCAGCGCCAGCTTTCGCGCACTGCCCGTCCTGTGCGCTAGTCCCGCCACTGACGCCAATGGCGCCAACGATCTTTCCATCCATCACCAGCGGAATTCCGCCTTCCACAGGCGTCACGCCCTTAAGCCCGAGAACACGCAGTCCATCCCCGCCTGCCGCCACCGCGTCTTGGAACGCTTTCGTCGGCCGCTTGTACAGCGCTGCGGTCCGCGCCTTTTCAATGGACACCTCGGCGCTGCCGAGTTGCGTGTTGTCCATTTTCTCGTAGTAGATGAGGTTGCCCGCCGGGCCCACAATCGCCACGGCCATCGTCCAATTGTTTTTCGCGGCTTCGGCCAATGCCGGCGCGGCTGCCTTCTTGGCATTTTCCAGGCTGATAGGCAATCCATATGGATTCGGCATTTGCGCCAGCACACTGCCAAACGCACCGAATACCATGAGCAAGGCAACTAAGAATTTTACCAACCTTTTCCGTGACATGTTTCTTCCTCCTCCGATTCAATCTCTAACGGCATTCGCGCCGTGACGCATCTTAGTTCGCAGCGAAACTCTCGCGCAATTCCTTTGTTCACTTGCTGTCCGCCACGCAAACGAAATTGCCCGCGTCGTTGGTGTTTCCTTGGCCTTTGTACTTCGCCATTTGCGGATACGGACAAAGCGGCCGGGTCATTTGCACGCCCTTCTTTGAGTCGTCGTCTTCGTACTTCGTCGCAATGATGGAGGAGGGCGCGATTCCTGTTTCGACCCACTGTTCAAGCGCCTGCTCCACGTTGTGCTGCGCATCCCTTGCTCCACCGTCCAATCCGAATAAGACAGGTCCCGGCCCGCCGCCGCAGTGCTGCATTCCCGGCACCATGTAAAGCCGCGCGAAGGCCTCGGGCTCCTGCCCACGCATCCTGTTGAGTACGTCGTTGTAATAGTTAATCGTGTTGAGCGCTGAAATGGCAGGATCGTTCCACCCGTGATAAAGAATGAGCTTCCCGCCCCGGGTCTTGAATGCAATAAGATTTGCTTCCGTGGCATTTAAGGCTTGAGCCGTTTTCTCGTCCGCCGCTTTCTCCGCTTGCTCAATATTCGCGTCCTTGTAATTCCAGTCCGCCTTCCCGTAAACCATATTGGAGAAATATCCGCCGCTGAAGGCGAACAACAGGCTCTTGCCTGGCGCCGCTCCCGTTATCCACGTTGCCCATCCTCCAGGCCCCTCTTCCGCTCCCGGCAAATAGCCAGGGAAAATCTCGCGTCCCTGTGAATCTTGCGGTCCCTGATATAGCTTGTTCAGCGTGGTCACTTGCGCCGCCGTCAGGCACCTGTCCGAATCACCTTCTTTACAAAGTATCGTCGCCGGATCGAAGTGACACTTCCGCGGATCATTCACGATGCCGTCGGGCACTCCGTCCTGCGCGTCGCAAGCCGCGTTCACCGCGCGCGCAATCGTCGGCAGTTTACTCGACGGGATATAACTAGCTGCGTCGAGCGTCGTCGCTTGCGCATCTGAGAGCGCTTTGGTCAGCAGGTGCGTAAAAAAGTTGGCTGGCGCTCCCGCGAGAATGCCGTCATAGTCTTCTGGAAAACGCTGCGCTTCCATCAACGCCTGCCTCCCGCCATTCGAGCAGCCCCCAAAATAGGAGTGTTGCAGATCTTTGCCATAAAACGCCTTGACCACCACTTTAGCCAACCGGGTCATTTCGTGGATTCCCCGGTATCCGTAGTCGGTCACTTTTTCAGGGTGCCCCAGCGCCCAACTCGCGTCGGTTCCTCCGGCAGCGTGGCCGGTATCCGTGCCCACCGTTGCGTAACCCTGGAAAACCGACGCTCCCAGCTGCCGGTACCCAATCTCGCCTGCGAATCCTCCATTGCCATGGCCCAGCAGTTTTCCGTTCCACCCGCCACCATTCTGTCCATTCGCCGGCATCCATATTTCGATCTTGATCGAGGAATCGGCGCTCGGCTTGGCTTCCACCACCACTCGGCAGAACTCAGGAAGCGCTTTGTAGAACGAAGGGTCTCCCACGATCCAAGGCGTACTATTGGGAGGCGGCGTGAATGTTCCGGCTGAAACTGTGTGCGCGGAGAGGATTTTCGCTCCCGGCAATTCTAGTTGCGACAGGGCATTGCAAGAATGTGTTCCCGGCGGCGCCTCCTGCCCGTAAGCCCCGCACGACATCAGCACTGCTCCAACGGCTACAAGAACTATCTTCCGCATGACCAATTCCTCCGCTGTGGTCCGTCAACGCGCTTGCGGGCCGAAGCACACGCTAGCCCAAGTCGAAACTCCCGCGCAATCTTTTTCGCCTGGGCACCCGCTTTTCAATCGCCTCCAAATTTTGTCACCACGGCAGCGGCATTCACACTCCATTAACAAATTGTTGATAATTTTCTGCGAGCACCCGTGGGCCAGAAGCATCCCCGCGGGCTTCGGGAATTCCGGTTACTCATTTGGCGGACAATCCACCTTCCGAACGCCGAAGCAGCGCACGGCGCGCCGCCGATTGGCGCGTTTTGTTTGGCCCGCCGGACAAACTCGCGTCCGGTTTCCTGGCGGACATGAGCCCAATTGGCGTGAGCATTTTGAGTGAGACCCAGTACCCTGCGGGAACGGAAATTGAAGTTCATTTCGGCGTTCATGACGATCACCACACCGGAAAGTTGCAGATGCGCGCCGTCGTCCGCCATTGCGGAAAAGGTAGGATAGGCGTTCAGTTTGTGAACGTGGAACCTTCCCAGCGCGACCATTGGTGGAAGATCATGCGCAGTGACTTCTAGCGCCGTCCCGGATTCCCTGGATCACCATCATTGAAGAATGAACATTCGATCGTTTAGAATTCCCCCATGCGCAAGGTCGTTCTCGGCCTCGGCATCAGCCTCGACGGTTACATCGCCCGCCCCGATGGAGCGGTCGATTTTCTCTTCATGCCCAAGGACTATTCCATGGGTCCGTTCTTCGCCACCACCGATACCGCCATCATGGGACGCAAAACCTACGACGATGCTCTCAAAATGGGCGGCGGCTTCGGCGACTCAAAAATGAAGAGTTACGTCTTCTCCCGTTCCCAGCCGCCCGGCGAACGTGCGGGCGTAACCTTCGTCAACGAATCCCCAAAGTCCTTCATCGAGAGCCTCCGCAAGCACCCCGGAAAAAATATCTGGCTGATGGGCGGCGGCGAACTCGCCCGCGATTTCCTCAAAGACGACGTCGTCGACGAGCTTTATATCGGCATCGTTCCGGTCCTCATCGGTGAAGGCCTCCCGCTCTTTCCCAGCGGCTTCCCCCAACGCGAGTTCACCCTCCTCGAAAACAAGACCTTCTCAAAGGGCATGATCACCCTCAAGTACGCTCGCACCCGCAAAAAAACCAAACGCAAGTAAGGTTGCTTCCTTCGTCCGGCTCACAACTTCGTTGCTCTCTTCTGCCCCCTTCAATCTTTGGGAATACCGGCATCCAAGCCGCTCCAAGAACCTCCGAAAAACTGATCCGCTTTCGTTCGGTGCGAACCTCATTCCATTCCTTCTTCGCACTGGGTCTGCAGCCGCAGTGTTCAGAACAGTCGAGGCTGGCGCTTCGGCAGGTCGCGGCCGAAGTATTCGTAGGCGCGCGCGGTGGCAACCCGGCCGCGCTGGGTGCGGTCGATCATGCCAATTTGCATGAGGTAGGGCTCATACATCTCTTCGATGGCGTCTTCTTCTTCTGAGAGTGCAGCTGCTAGCGTGCCGAGGCCGACGGGACCTCCGGCATACTTGTCGAGCAAGGCGATCATCAGGTTTCGGTCCACTTCGTCCAGTCCGCGTTCGTCGACGCCGAGCATCTGCAAGGCTTCCTGCGCGACTGCACGGGTGATGCGGCCCTCCGCGCGCACTTCCGCAAAATCGCGCGCGCGCCGCAGCAAGCGGTTGGCGATGCGCGGCGTGCCGCGGCAACGGCCGGCGATTTCTTCGGCGCCGCCTTCGTCCATCTGGATGTTCAGAATTCTCGCGGAGCGGTGAATGATGATCAGCAAATCCGCCGGCTCGTAGAAATCCAACCGGTGCACGATGCCGAAGCGCGAGCGCAGCGGCGCGGTAATCAATCCCGCGCGCGTCGTCGCGCCGATCAACGTGAAATGTCCCAACGGGAAGGGATGAATGCGCGCCCCCGGCCCCTGGCCGATAATCAGGTCCACGCGGAAATCTTCCATCGCCGGATACAGCACTTCCTCGACGGCCGGCTGCAAGCGATGAATTTCGTCCAGAAAGAATACTTCCTTTTTTTCGAGCGAAGTCAAAATCGCCGTCAAGTCTCCTTTGCGCTCCAGAAGCGGGCCCGCGCTGGTCTTGATTGGCACGTTCAATTCATTTGCAATGATCTGCGCCAATGTAGTCTTTCCGAGGCCTGGCGGCCCGTAAAGCAGCACGTGGTCCAACGCTTCGTCACGGCTTCGCGCCGCATCGATGGCAATTTGAATGTTTTCTTTGACGCGTTTCTGCCCAATGTATTCGTCCAGACGCTTCGGCCGCACGCTCACGTCGAGCCGCGCGTCTTCGTCAAACGCCTGCCCGGACACAATCCGCTCTGGCTGTCTCTGTGGCATCATTCGTTTTGCCGTTCCGTCCGCCATCTACTCGCCATCCGCCACGCGCCGCATTTTTTCCACGTGAGGTTCCAGCAGCCTTACCCGGCCCCTCGTATTCTGAACCATCTGGCCTTCCTTGACTTCATACTCCGCCGCCACGATCAAGTCGAGCCCATCCACCTTGCCAGTTCCACCAGTTCGCGAATCCTTTCGGCATTGCCAACACAAATTTCCCAGAATATCCAGATGGCTCCGGTCATCGAAAGCGGGTCCCCAGAGTCCCATGAAAGTCTCGTACCAATTCTCATGCCGCCAGAAGTACCTACGCACCACGCGCCGCTCGTCGTTTCGGAGCGCTCAGCGACTGCAATGCGCCGCGCAGCAACTTCTCAAAATTCCCAGCGCCCGTCTCGCGCTTCGCTTCTCCGGCAGCGGTTTCCGCCGCACGGCCGTCGTAGCCCAGGTTCACCAGCGCGGAAATGACATCCGCCTCGATTCCCGCCGGCGAAGACGCCGCCGGCCTTTCCGTCTCTACAGCCACGGTTTCCAATTTGTCCTTCAACTCCACCACCATGCGCTCCGCCGTTTTCCGCCCCACCCCGGGAATCCTGGTCAACCGCGCCAAGTCGCTCCCCCGAATCGCGGGCACCAGTTCTTCGACGCTCATCCCCGACAGAATCTTCAGCGCCAGCGTCGGCCCCACGCCGGAAGCCGAAAGCAGCATCTCAAAAAAATGCTTTTCTCGCGATGAGACAAATCCGTACAGCGCGAGTGCATCTTCGCGGACATGCGTATGAATCAGGAGGGTCACTTCGGTGTGCAGCTCGCCCAACGCGGCGTACGTCGAGAGCGGCACCTGCACGAGGTAGCCCACGCCGCCTACGTCCACGAGCACTTGGTTCGGTCTTTTTTCGGCGAGCCGTCCGCGAAGCTGGCCAATCATCGCTCGCCAGTATTGCCGCTTTTCCTTCGCCCGTCAACGCGCAGCTGGGATAGGGGATAGGAGAGAGCGAAACTGCCCTCTGGCGCACCTCCGCCGACACTTGGCGCATGTGAGACACAGGAAAAATTGTCACTGCATAAAAAACGCCATCATTTGCAGAATCTAACATCTACCATTTACAACGAAGAATTTGCTAGCATCCGACATTCAATTGTTTGCCACGCAGCGATGCCAACCATGACACAACAGCAGCCCACAATTATCGCCAATGCGGCGAGATCGGAAGTGGAGAAAGTGCCAGATATCCAATCTTTGATTGATCGCGCCCAAGCACTAAGCCAAAAGGTGGACTGGTGGAATAACGCTATGCTTTGGGCTCTGGCCGTCGCTGCCATAGCGGCTATGGCAGTTGGAATTGCAACATGGAAGGTTGTAACCAAAGCAAAGCAATTGGGAGATGTGCAAGACGAGTTGACTTTGACTCTGCGGAGTAAAGTGGCCACGCTTGAAATAGCAGCGGGTAGTACGGTGAAAGACTTGTTGAATCTCCAAAAGGCAGCAGACGATGCCAAGGCAGCGCAACAAAAAGTTGAGATTGATCTCGCCAAGCAGCGGGAACGTGCGGCAATCGCCGAGCGCGCTTTACTTGAACTCCAAGAAAAGATCAAACCTCGCCGCTTATCAGAAGAGCAAAAACAGGCACTGGTGCGATTACTTTCTCCAGAAATACCGATAGCGCCGCGTATTTTCAGCGGTATGGATGTACCGGATGGAGAGGCTTTTAAGCAAGATTTCGAAGACGTATTTCGCAGATTGAGATGGACCGTTGACCCCCACAATTTGGGAAGGTCAGTATTTTCAGGGCACATAATCGGTATTCTGATTGTCGTTAGAAATGGCTCTAGTGCCCCACCGCAAGCGGCAGCAATGCAGCGTGCATTAAAAGCAATCGGCATCGAAGCACCTGGAAGCATCGACCCAGCCATACCGGACAATACATTTGAGATTAGAATTGGTAGCAAGGACTAGCTCCCATTTTTTCCAAATTAGGACACCACCCAATTTCCTAGGTGCTTGCTATTCAGAGATGCCAGGATGTAGGCTGATCGGTAAAGGGTCGGCCCTTGATATCCAGCCTTATCTACGACTGCGATCTTCCTGACTCGGGCAGAACTCGCAAGGGCTTTCGTGGTGTTCTGCCGCGAGCTTGCACAAGTTTGGTGCAATTGTGGTGACACCCGCTTGGGGTAGACTTCGGCGTGTTGCGAAGGTGGTCGCGCCAATATTCCTGACAAGCCAGCGCCTCGCCTCCCTGCCGTCTGTCGGCTTTGCGGCAAAACGATTAGACCTGGTACCACTCAGCCGGATTGGCTCGACGATAAGGCCTACGTCCAGCAAATCCATCCGCGTCTGGCCGATTTGACGATCTCAACAACTGCATTGACCCTTGGCGTCTCGCTCCCATATGCCTCATCAATCCGCGCAGGTCGAAGGCGTCCTCATCCGCGACACTGGCTGAGTCTTGCGAGACTTGCAGGCGTTCGCGTCTAATGATGAGAGCTGTTGCGCTCGTTTGCGTCAGAAATCTCATCGTTCGGCAATTTCGACCTGACCAATGCAATCTTCTGGATCGAATAGTTTGAATGCTCGCATAGTATCGATTCAGCGACAGCTATAAGAGGCCTCTATACTTCCCTTCTTAAATTGTCATAATAGAAATAATACTTGTCATTTAATGGAGGATGATATGGGGGCCAAACAGGCCCGGCTCGTGCGTAAACCGTTCGCGTTTACAAACTGGAGCCAACCAACATACGTGCGTGTCGAAAGCGATCTCATCCGCGAGACAGGGCTGAACCTTTGAGGAAGATGTAGTACCTCTGGCAAGAGTCTCATAGGGAGGTCCAATGAAAAGTCTAATGTTATCTGTTCTTATGGGCTTGCTTGCCATCCATATTTTCGCAAACGGTCCCGCGCAACAAATGAAGATTGAACAGGTCATGACATCCCAGGAGATGCGAGACACTGGCGTGACAACACTGACTGCGGCCCAGAGACAAGCGCTCACTGACTGGCTAAACCGATATACGCTTAAGCTATTGCTAGCAGCCAACCAGAAAGAACGAGCAACTTCGGAAATTGTACCTGTGCGGTCCTCCTGTTCGCCGGCGATAGAAAACACAATTTCGGGCGAGATCGAAGGGTGGGACGGAGACACGATATTCAAGCTAGATAATGGTCAAATCTGGCAGCAGGCTGGGTACGACTACACATACTTTTATGCATATAGGCCTGACGTCACAATCTACCAGACAAGCGCTGGCTGTCGGATGAAGGTTGAAGATCAGACCGAAACCGTGCTTGTAAAGCGCATCAAGTAGTGAACGCGAACTATCTATTCCCCGGACTGATCCGAACCTGTTCCCCGGATCATCGGTTACTATCGTGGATTTATCAGTATGAGTCTCGGATAACCGCTGAGGTGCTTATGAAAAAATACATCTTCAGTATTTTATTCTTATCCGTCAATTTCCTGGTCCCATTCCAACTGAGCGCGCGGCCGAGCCAGCAACAGGATCACCAAAAGAATTACAACTCCTGCCTTCATGGATACTCCGGCTGCGACTCATCTAGCTTGACCGATGCGGAACGGACGCAGGTACAGCAAGCCGCGCGTCAGCGAAACTACAGCGCATGCCTACATGGGTACTCTGGCTGCGACTCATCTCAATTGACCGAAGGCGAGCAGACGCTGGTCCAACAGGCCGCTCACCAAAGAAACTACAGCGCATGTCTGCATGGATACTCCGGCTGCAACTCGGTTCAGTTAACTGCGACGGAGAGAGAAGCTGTTTCTGCCGGGAAACGTAACGGTGCTGTCGACAGTGCGACACCGGGTCAAGACGCAACACCAAGCCAAGATGCCACACCCCCTCGCTACTATACGAACAGTGCTGGGGAGCGCGTACAGTCTCCAACCTATTCAAAGACTGTACCGGCAGGTGCAACAGCTCAATGCCGAGATGGAACATACAGCTTTAGCCGAAATCACCGAGGAACATGTTCCCACCACGGCGGAGTCAGTAAGTGGCTTGATTGAGCGGTCATCTATGACTACTTCCCGAAACCCAGTCTTAGCCATAGCGTTCATCGCTATCGTCGGCGGAATCGTTTATTCCATAGGTCACTCAGGCGAGGAAAAGCGCGCGGAGAGTGCCGGCTCACACCCCTCCGAGCCCAATTCGGACGATAATAAACTAAAATTTCACGGTTATGACTGTACCGTAGACTGCTCAGGGCATGAAGCAGGTTACAAATGGGCTGAAGAGCACGATATCAGCGACGGAGATGACTGTGACGCTGCAGGCGAGCACTCGAATTCTCCCTCCTTTGCAGAGGGATGTCACGCTTACGTTGACGGTGATTCTGAGCCCGAAAATGGTGACGACCCCGACAAAAATGATAGCGACACCACTGACGAAGAAAACTGATTTACTCGCGTGCGTTGCCAAAGGCGAATGAAGGGAGGCTCACCACACGCCGACGTTAAATACACTCTCTGCGGAATCGACAATCACAAAAACCTGCCGAGATCCAAATTGATAGAGGTAACCCGGTCGCCCGTTTGCCAGCTTTTGTTTCTTGTAGTTCTTTCCGAGTGTTTTCTTGACCTGCTCCCATGAAACCACGGTTCGATAGTAAAAGTATGCGGCGCCCAGCTTTTTCGTGTTCCGATAGATATTTAGCTCAATTATCCCCATGCCGGAATATGGGATGCTGTACTTGTAGATGTCGCCTGCTACGGCGTTATTGAAAACCCCGTCGCGTCTGTCTATCGGGAGACCAAGTTCGAGTTCCGCATCTTCCTTAGTCCAAACCCCTATCTTGGTGGAAATATACGTGAGCGGGTCCGCTTTGATTGCTTCGGAAGGATTCGGCGCTGATGCGGGCTGAAGATTAGGGGTGTTCCTAGTGTCAGAAGAGGAAGGCTTCGATTCGGCCACTCTATTGGGCTCTTCCGGTTCATAGACCGATTCGAGCGAATGTGTTTGCGTAGAACCGAGCATGCCGGCTGCGTAATCAATTGGGACCGCAAAATTCAGGTTTTGACCTTCCGACAAAGTTGCCTCGACGATAGCAATGACGTCACCCGAGGAATTGAAGACCGGGCTCCCCGAACTGCCGTGACTTATCGGAGCTGATAACTGGAAAAGCTTGTAGCCATCCATTTGGCGAACTCCGCTAAGAATGCCGTCGGACAAAGTATTCTGGAACACACCGAGTGGGTTCCCTAACGTGTAGAGCTTGTCCCCTATTTGTGCAGTGCTTGAATGACCAAGCTTGACGAATGGTTGATTGACAGCCTTTATTTTTATCAGGGCAATATCCTTGCGCTTATCTACATCAATAACCTCAACCGTGTCGTATGCATCCTCGTTTGCCAGCCTAACAGTCGCCCGCTTCGAATGTGCGATCACATGGAAATTAGTTAAAATTCGCCCGTCAACACTGACAAGGAAACCACTGCCCGAGCCTGATACTTTGCCGTTATCACCATACGTTTCGATCAGGACGACGGCTGGAGAAGACATCTTGTATATTTCGCCAGGCCCAATCTGCGCGGGTTGGTTTTGATTGGTCGGCCCTTGGACTAATGAGGGAATAAGGAGGAGGATGAGTGCGGAGAGATACCGATTTACCATAGCCGCCTCCGGTGAGACCATTTGGACCTAAAATGTTCCTCTTCATATCCAATGTAGCTCTGCACTCGAAATCATACAAGGGGTAGCTACTCAGGTGTCACCTTTATCATGGTGATGATTATGATTTCAGAGCAGGCCGAGGCCTTCGAGAATCGGAACTAGTAAGTCCTTGGTCTTGCGATGCGGTTTGCTGCGAGCAGCCCTCAATTCAATCAATTCCCGCCGCGACAAACGGCTTCCGCACTCTTTGACAAGAACTCTTAATTTCGCTTTTTTCAAAGCAGGCTGAATCTTGGTTGTCCATTCGTCCCGCTTGGGATCAACGTACTCCGTATAGGTGTTTATCTCTGAGTGAATCAGGCCAGCTTCCACGTCTTCCAGAATATTCGATTCCTTGCCGATACATTTGATTTTGTCTATTCGGATATGCCGTCGTTGCAGCAGGCCGATGGTCTGCTTGCCACAAGGATTTTCGCTCGCATCGGCACACTTCGCTTCCGGATGAAACTCGTATTCGGCGAGGATATCCCCGTAAGTCTTGACGCGCACTGTCTGTCCTGTTCCATAGTGACCTGTCGTCGTGACGCGGAATCGCTTACCTGCGTATTGGTCGATCCACTCCTTTTCGAGCCATTTCCGGGGATCAGGATCATAGGGTGTAACGAGATGAAACTTTTGCGGGTCAATGCCTTCGGGGTGCCCGAAAGGACTGACGTGACAGGTCTGAAGAAAATTGAATGGCTTGATTTGTTCGGCATAAGGTTTTCCCACATTCAGCGATTCGAGACATTTCATCAGCGCAGGGCTGCTAACCGTGATCCTTCCAATTGCAGGAAGGTTTGCGAACTCCGGTTCTTTGACAGATAAACTCAACGCTTTGCGAATGATTGTGTTCCAGACGGCGCCGGTCCAATCCGGGTCGGAAGCCTCGGGATCAGTCGGGTTAAGTAAGTGGCCGAGACCGTGCCTCGACCATCGGTCCTTCTTGTTATTCTTTTTTTCCCTCAACAGAATCGGTCCCCCATTTTTAGGCCTTAGGAAAAGTGCATAACGCTTCGCGGAGATGGCCACGCACCAGAGTTGTCGTCGCTTGCCGGTCCTTGGATCGAGATTATCGTCCTCAATCTTGAGGACAGAACCAGAAATCACCTTCCGGTCGTAGGGATTAAAGGTTTCGAACTTCGCAACGATTTGATCGACTTGCTTCCACGTCAGGGCCTTGATTCCTTCCGAGCCGCTTTTGGGACCAAGTTTTCCTTTGCCTGGAACGATTCCTCCCCGTTTCGTCGCAACTATCGCCATGGAATCGGTATCCTCCATCGCATAGGTTCCGCCAAGTTTTGAGACAGAATGTTCCAGCAAAGCGAGCATCAGGCGGGCACCCCCTGTAATCAGGGAAGCCAAAGGAGGAAAGCAGAATTCCCCTGGTTTCTCAGGATGAATCACCGAGCATTCGTACGGCTCGGGATCGATTCCCTGGCACTGGACCTTAACCCTCTTCTCCGTTTCCTGCCGGTTCATTTCCGCAAAGATCCCGTAACTTGTGGCGTTGGCCGTAACCTTCAGGGATTTGTCCAGCCGATCCACATCTTCTTGGGACATATCTTTTTTCTTGTCTAGGGACTTGCGTTGCTCGATCACCGTTCGAAACAAGTCCTGAGTCCTCGGATTCACTATGACTTCACCACCCAGCATGACCGGCCTAAGGCCAGAGAGCTTCCCAAAGGGAATAAGTTTGAATGCATCTACAATCTGGGGAATCCTGCCAGTTAGAAGCACGGACGCCACTACATCGGGAAGTGAAAACCACAGGCCTTCCGAAGCGGCATTGTCCGAAGCATAGAGATGATTCACAGCTACTTGCCAATCGTTACTTGCTGAGCTGTACTTGGCCCGTGAGGGCAGGAGATCGCCATTCGGTATTACCTTCACGAATGCTGGAAGTCGTTTCCAAGTCTTAGGACAAAACAGCTTTTCGGGCGTCAAGGTGCTGAGAAATCTTTTGATTTCAGCTTGGCAATGTTCGACCACCCGTACCTCCCGCGCAATCACAAAGCGCCACAAGTCCATCAAGCTGTTGACGGTGGGATACATCGAGAGAAAGTCCACGTAGACGATCGGAACAGAAACCTTTCGGATGTGAGCACTCGTTCTTCCGCCAAAGAACGCGGTCTGAGCAAATCCTAAATAAGCCTGGGGGAAGTCTGGTTGTCGTTCGAGAATGGGGGTGATACCCATTGCTCGGAGGTAAGCCTTGCCAATTGAGGCGGGTGAATAGGCCTTTGTGGGCTGTAAGTTGATCGGATGTTTTGCGTACTCAGCGAGAAGTTTGACCGCCAGTTCCGACGTGGCCTGAACGTCTCGACGGTTATAGTCGATGTATTTCTTCGTGATTACACCATGGCGGGTAACATGCTGTTTTCCGTGCTCGACGCCAAAGGCACGGCAGGCGCTGTCCAATGAATACGCCCTATCAGTGAGCGCGAAAGCAAGCGTTCGCAGGTCGAGCATGTGCCCGCGAAACTTGTATCCCTTCTCAGGCTCTCCCGTGGTGGAACCCTCGGGGATCAAATCAGACTCATCAGGTCCAAAGCGGGCGGTGAATCCTTTCAAGGCACGTTTGGAGTCTATGTGCTTGATGCCAACACTGGGGCGACGAGTTGAGGGTCTTTCCACACCCAACTTCATGTACGACCAGATAGCAAGCGAAAACCCGCCTGCGAAACGTCCTCGCGCTGGCCGTACAGTAAGGGCAATTCGTGAAAGATCGAAGGGCAGATTGAAGCCGACCAACATGGCGCGCCCTTTGTAGACGGCCTTGTACAGCTTTTTGAGGAATTCACGACGAGTGAGCAAAAGGAGACGGGTTCCGCGCCTGTTCTGCGCGGCTACGTACTTTTCCAGCGTCCTACGGTCCCTGGATGGCAAGTCGTCTGCATTGAAAAGACCCTCTTCACGCAGTTGATTGTCGACGTAGAATCGATAACTTCCGAAAGTCAAACCCTGGCTTTCGTCCGTTCGCGTCTCGGTGTCGAACACGAACATGGCGCGAGGCAGACGCCATACTTTGTTCTTGCGGCTCTTGGGTTCGGTGGGTTTGAGCGCCGGAAAAACTCGAATCGCAACCGGTAGAGGAACGGGGCTGATTTCACGATGCCGACTAGCGGTTGGGTTTGCGATTCGGCGAGTAGCATTCCATCTCAGTTTCATCCCTTCGATCAAACACCCTTGTATTGTTCCTCTTTGGAAGAAGGCCCCTTACTGGGGGGCCTTCTTCGGGTTTTCGACGTTGACGAAAGTTCCTCCCTTTTGCCCCTTCCGGATGTTGAAGCGGACCTGCTGGCCGAGCCAGTCGTCCGTCTCCTCGCTTCCGAGTTGCCGGACGATCGCTGCTATGTCCCATCTCTCGAAACTGGCTAGGAATGAGAACCTAGCCGTTCCGTTCTTGAACTCCATCACGAGTCCTTTGAACTTTGGAGAGGTGACCTGCCTGCATGAAATCATCTTTCCTGTGACTACTCCTTTCTTCTGCAATTTTCTAAACAAACGGTCATCGAGCAGGGGCAATCGCTCCTGCGGTCCTCCGTTCTTCACATATGCTCCTACCTTCATGTTTTTTTCTCCTTTTTCTGCGCCCCGCCTTGACGTGCTCGGTTAAAGGCGCAAACTCTCTAATCTTTAGCCAGTGAAATTTGCAATCTAAAGCGCCGAAGCCCTTGGGTTCGTACAACTGGGTTTGAGTTCACGCGCCTGCTCGTTTCGGTTTACGCTTCGGTGCAAAACGTTCCATCTCGGTCCCGACCCACCACTCAGGACCGAGGCGCTTTTCCAAATGCTCGTCCAGCGTTTCCAACATTTCGGCGTTTGGAATCAGGAGCGCACAAACGAGGTAATCGTTTGTCTCGCAATACCCGCGTACACGGGCCGCGCCTGCACGAATGGGACTGCTGTCCGGGTTGACCCAGGTCTTTGACGGCCATTCGTACTGCTGAGGGCTTAATCTGGCTCTATGGTCGTTGACAGGTGTCGGTATAGTGATCGAATCGTTGGCTTCGCCTGCCGGGTGATGATCGTCGAATGGTAATCGGCCAAGTTGTTCCCGCTGGCAATTCGCGCAAATCCTTGGATTAGTTCCCTGAATCAGTGCCAGGGGCCGATCTTCACCGCACTCGACGCAACGGCTACACACTCCGACGCGCCTACTCGCGCGCGCCTCTCGTTCGAACGCTGCAATGGGGTCGCGAGACGGTTTCTTTTTCATCGCGAACCACCTGCATACATCGACTCGAATGACAACACTCCCGCCGATGCTTGCCGAACCAACTCTTTGAGGTCCGTCAGGAGTCGGTGCCGCTTTCCGGACGCGTCGAGCACCCAAGTTTTCTTGAACTTCAGCAAGACCGAATCGTCGCCAGTCTGGAGATACTTCTGGATAGCGGCCCAATAGCTACCGATCAAACTAGCTTGGCGCGAATCCCGAGTGGCGATTTCCTTCTTGCCTTTGGCTTTCAGGATTGTAACGACGCGGAGAAGGCGGTCCGTCTTAGTCGCTACATACCTTCCATTCTTTTTTCGCAGCGCTGGATGGCCAAGCTCGACAACCGTGCTCGCCGCAAGACCGAACTCCTTTGACGCCTTGCGAAGCGATTGACCATCTCTCACTCGGGAAATTACATGAGCCAACGAATCCCAAATCTCTTGCTCTCTTGGGGGCATTGTGTAGTACTGCCGCGCAGTAGTCGGTCTCTTGCCATCAAACTTCTTTCTCCGTCGTGTGATTCGCTTGCTGCTCTTTCGTTGTTGGTTCTTAGTTTTCTTGCGCGTCATTGACTACCCTCGCTCAAGTTTCGTCGCGAGCAAAGCCTAACCCCGTATATTTGCGGGAATAAATATTTCTAATCGGAGCGTAAGTATTTATTTATCAGCGTGATAGCGATTTTCCCGCAAAATATGCGCCCAATCTGCGGAAATTCCCGTAGAATTCTGATTCGCTTCTGGTGAAAGTTCCGTGAAATCAAAGAAATCCAAATTGCCCAAAAAGCCTAAGAAAAAGCGCTTTAACAAGGGTAAAAAAGCACTTGACGCGTTTTCGAGCGCTACGACAAATTCGAAGAAAAACAATCGCGGACGAAAACGCAAGCTGCCATGGAGCACGGTTACAGGCCGGGCTTCTAGCTACCAATTCCAGCTTGGAGGGGTTTGGGATAGCTTGGGAACTCCACTCTTAGCCGCTAAGACGGAGGAGGAAGTTACCAAGGCGTTCAACCAATTCGGCCAACCCTACGCGGGGAATTTTGTCCCAGGGCTTTCTTCCGACATCCTCTTGTTACTCAAAGATGAGGATTTCCCACAGCGGACCATTCCTCAAATCAAATTCTTGGCTCGTTCGCTAGCAGGAACACCGACTCTGAGCTTCCGCAGGGCACGCGATATTTGCGAAATGGAAGCCTTGCGGGAGAAACACAAGTCTTCTTATCGAATTCTTCGACGAGAATTCTTCATCGAGTGCTCCTGTGGTTACAAAGGACCGGCACTCGACGATGGCTGCCCAGGATGTGGGGCACAACCTCAACTTTCCCTCGACAATTGGACAGGTAGGGCACCAGAAATTCCCGGCGTCAAAACAAAAAGAAAGATCAGTAAAACAGCTCAGCCTGAATTCCCTCATCAGGAAAATGTCGCACCAGTTAGTCAAAACACTGTCCAGTGTGAATGCGGCGCGACAATATCGGCTCAAAGCCGCGAAATTGCACTGGAGGCTTTAGCCAAGCATAAACGCGACGAACATGGAGAAATTGCTATTCAACGGACCGAGTAACCGCCAGAGTGTTAAAATTGGTGCAGAAAACAAAGCGGGCCTGCCGCCTGTTACTAGCAGACGACAAGCCCTAACTACCAATGGAGGGTAACTCCGATGGCAGCTTGTCAGACCGTACCTCAATCTCTTCAGCACTGCAATTTCACCGAAATAATACCCCAGCGAGGTGTCGTAACTCTGTTCGGTTACGGCATTAATGTACATGTTGATCGGGGTCATCTAACAATTCGTGACGGAATTGGAATGCAGCAACGATTTGCTCGCTTTCCCCGCGTTGGACACGGATTGAAACGTCTTGTCGTGATTGGTTCCGATGGGCTCGTTTCACTCGCCGCGCTCCGATGGTTGGCAGATCAAGGCGTGGCGTTCGCCCTGCTCGACCGGCTTGGAGAAGTGTTAGCGACGACCGGCCCCGTATATCCATCCGACGCCCGTTTGCGACGCGCACAATCTCTCGCCGAAGATTCTGGCGCTGCTATGCGTATCGCAATCGAGCTAATTAGACGAAAACTCCTCGCACAGGAGCGATTCGTTCGTGAAAAGTTTCAAGACACCGCCTTAGCAGAAATCATTGCTAACCAGCGTCATGCTCTAGCAAAAGCGAATTCGAAGGAAGACATTCGACGATATGAAGCATACGGTGCTCTTGCCTACTGGCGGGCGTGGCACGATTTGCACATTCAGTTTTCGCAATCTGACTTACGGCGAGTTCCACAGCATTGGCAGGTTTTCGGAACCCGTGTTTCACCTCTAACCAAATCCCCTCGGCTCGCCGTGAATCCACCGAACGCAATGCTCAATTATCTCTATGCGATATTGGAATCCGAAGCGAGGCTCGCAATCTCCGAACTTGGACTTGATCCCGGTATCGGATTCCTCCACAGCGACACCCGCACACGGGACAGTTTGGCCTGTGATCTCATGGAACCGATTCGCCCGCAAGTAGATGCCTTTCTGTTGGACTGGCTGCGCCGTGCGCCATTGCAGAGGAAATGGTTTTTCGAACAAAGGGACGGAAATTGTCGGCTGACGGGCGAATTTGCCGTCACGCTGTCGGAAACGTCAAGAATTTGGAGGCAAGCTCTGGGGCCATTTGCGGAGTGGATAGCTCACACTCTCTGGTCAACCACATTGCAATCGTCGCGAACGAAGGCTCCAGCCACACGCTTGACGCAACGCCGAAAACGAGAAGCGAAAGGAATTCCGACAAGTACATCAGTCGCACTCATTAGGAATCCACGGACTTTGTCCAGAAATCGTGTCTCGATAGTACCGCATGAGAACTTTTTGGAGACCGCGAAGCCAGGGCGGTTGAACAGATTTGACCCAGTGGCGCAGGCGCGCCGCGCAGACACCCAACGGCGGCAAGCCGTTGCACTAAAAGCTTGGACTCCAGCTGACAAACCGGGTTGGCTTGATGAGAAGTTCTACCGCGAAGAGATTCAGCCGCGCCTTGCGGCGGTCACAGTACCGACCATAGTATCCGCGCTGGCAGTTTCGGAGTCTTACGCCACGAATATCCGCGCTGGTCGAAGGCGACCGCATCCGCGACACTGGCTGACGCTCGCGAAGCTCGCAGATGTTTCCAGTAGTTAAAGAATAGATCATCGAGCGAAACGCAGCATTATATGTCTTCACCCCTATAGGCAACCGCCATGTTAGTGTTTAAGATGAACCTCAAAGTAGTGGAGTGTGTCTCATGGGTATTTTGTCGCACTGGTCCGCATCCTGTAACCCACTCAAGAAGCAATGGACAGTATTGATCCTGTTGATCGCCGCGCTCTCTCCGATGGTGTTGTCATCCCAAACCTTGTCCAGCAATCGTAATCCGAAACTCAACTCCGCGGTCAATCCGAAGATCAACTCAACGATCAATCCGAGGATCAACTCAGCGATCAATCCGAGGATCAACTCGATGATCAATCCCAGGATCAATTCCATGCTCAACCCCAAGATCAATTCGATGATCAACCCCAAGATCAATTCGATGATCAACCCCAAGATCAATTCGATGATCAACCCGAAGATCAACTCAATGATCAATCCCAAGATCAGCGCTTCAATAGAGGGTTTCTATTATTTCAATCTCGATGGGCAACTTCGCGGAGTTCTTGTAAAGGCTACTGAGGGTGTGCTGGTGATGTTTGATGGCGAACTCGATTGGAATGGGTACGCTGTTTCAAACGATGACGGTGGCTACAATCTTTTCGACCTCGACGGAGAGTGGTTAGGCTATTTCTGCGACAATTCAGCGGCCAATTTCAACCGTTTCAACCTGGATGGCGATTGGATAGGATTCACTACGTAGGCGTACCACTCTGACTTCGCTTCCATATGCGTCGGACATCCGCGCGGGTCGAAGGCGACCGCATCCGCGACACTGGCTGACGCTTGGGCGGCTTGCTGGTGTCTCAGCCATTCACTAAGAGTGCCGGAGTGTTTGAGCTTATCGCGGAATTCCGAGCTGTACTCATTTCCGTGTCTGCCAAGATTTTTGTAGCTGTTCGTGGGTCAGTAGCTCAGTCTGGGAGAGCGACTCGTTCGCAACGAGGAGGCCGGGGGTTCGAATCCGCTCTCGTCCACCAATTTCCCTTTAACGTTTTTCGGGAAGTCCCTTCGGTTCGGAGGCGGCTCGGTTTAAGTCTGGTTTAAGCTGAAACGGCGTTCTCGAACGCCTAGCGGTTTGCGTTGGCCCTCGCCAGCAAGAGGCGCGTAGAATCACGGAGTGGCGGAGGTGCGAGATGGCCGAAGAGAAACCGGAATTGAGAGAAATCCTGGCGCGACTGGAGACCGTCGAAAGGCAAAACCGGACCTTCAAGCGCGGGGGGATGGTAGCGGCCGCGCTACTCGTCGCGATGATGTTCATCATGGGCCAGGCGAAACCGGATCGTGACATTCAAGTTGATACTGTGAAAGCGCGCCAAATCAATGCCGATGTCATTACGCTCGTCGGACAGGATGGTTCTATTACTCTCTTGTTGCCTGGATTTATGACGGTGCAAACGAAAGATAAGGACATGGTATTTATCCACGCAACGTCGGAAGGGCCGTCGTTACAACTGAGTGACAAGGAGGGATTCCAAGCTGAATTGGGTGCCTCCTCTCTTGTGACGCTTAAGACAGGCGAAACGCACCGAACTTCCGCCGCTTCGGTCGTCCTTTTCGGGAAGGATAAGAAAGTGCTCTGGTCTGCACCATAACGCCCGGCTGTATGCTGGTCATTGGCTTCGCTATCGTCGCGCTCGGAGCGCGAGAGAGCGCAAACCGAAGCTACTATGAGAGCTTCTGAAGTGATCGATGCAGCGTCTTTTCACTTGCTCATTTGAAAGTTACTTTAAGGCAATACGAGCTCTTAGAACTTTTTGCCAATCTAGCCTGGCATTCACAGACCTGACAATCGTCCTCGAAAACGATGGGAAGATAAGTAAAAGTCGGTCCGCTGCTGCCATCGAGCGTGTCCATTATTCCACTCAAGTAATCGTTCAAGCTCCATCTGTCGAGGTGACGGGGCCTAAAGATCGTGAGGTGCAATCCCACGGGGCCGAAATACCAAGCCCGCCCGGCCATTGCTCTTGTCGCTGCGTTGCGCAGAGCGACAAACAATGAATGCTGAGGGTGCCGTTGATTCCGGATCGATTGTCTTACGGTTTTTATGGGAGGGAGACCGGACACTTCAATGAGCAGTGTTTCACCGGAGCTGGGTGCCGACCGTGTTGGGAGCAAACCGGGGTCGTATGGCAGGAAATTCGACATTGTAGCTTCTGCGTCTAGCAAATCAATCCAGGATCACCGGAACACCGTCATGATACTCGACGTTAATGGACTGCTCGAACATGACAGATTCAAATTCCTTCCGGTCGCGAGGCTTCATATTGGAAAGTACTTGCGCAACAATTGCGTCGACTATAGCTTTGATCTTCTTCGCGTCTTCGATTTCGATGTCCCCCATCAAACTAGGTATGGTGTTGTCTCGCAAGTCTTCCGGGCTCATGACAAAGGTCATATCGTCGTAAGAAACGACAGGAGTCTTCATGCTCTTCGTCACGTTGGCATGGATGAAGTCGTTTCTTGTGTTGACCAGGCGATTGAAGTTGCGGAACGCCTCTGTCGCATGATCTATAGGTTTCCCGGTGAAGCAATCGCAGTAAATAGGTGCCAACCTTAATTTCACATCAATCTGTTCTCTGGCAAGGCGCTGCACGATGCGGTCGTCGCGAAGCTCGGCTTTCAAGTAGATTTCGTACATTAGATTTAAGAAGCCTTCAATAGCTGCGATGAGGTTGAAGACGGCAGCACGGCAAATGGTGTAATGAGTAGACCAATCACCTAGTCCAGGTACAGTGGAAGACGGTGTTACGTGTTTTGTGTGAAGCTTTTCCGCGATTTTTATCAGCCCTTGCGCGGTTTCATAGTAAAGGGCGAAAGGGTTCTCTATAACGTGACCTGCAGGACGCTTGAGGAGGTCCGACAAAAGGGAACGATGCTTTGCCAAAGCGTGGGTGATCTGTTTTTCGAGTTCTTTGATCAGCTCTTCGGAGCGGCCTAGGTCATTATGTTGATCGTAGACATGGATACTCCAACTCTCAAGCTTCCAGTCGTTAACCATAATTTGTGCGTCTTCGGTCTTTATCAAGAAGACCCATTGCTGCGCTGTTTCGTCGATATGTTCGCGGTCGGGTTCCCCAAACAACGCCTTCAGGCCGAGATACGCTTCAAGGGGAGAAAGGCACGAAGGGCGAGCGAAGCCTGTGCGCTCTTTCGCAGCAACTTCATGCTCTTCGGGGGTCGCGACGGAGAATTTTACTTTCGACATTGCTCCTACACTCTCACAGTCTAACTCATTCGCCGCGCGGCTCAGCACCCGCGCGGTCGCTCTTTCCCAAGCGCGAGGCGGCCAACGTCCCGCCACTTCCGCGAACCGAAACTTGTCTTTCGTCGTCTACAGTTATTAGGTCCAAGACCCCTCCCTGAACTCGGCATAACGCGCGACCAGTCGGCGAGCAAGAGGTTCTCTTTTGGCGTCTCGGCTGGTACTCTCTTCCTTCTAGAACTGTTCGGTCAACTGCAAAGAAGGAGAATCGGATGAGGAAACTCGCGTTGTTGTTAGCTTCGATGGCGATGCCGAGCCTGCTCGCGCAGACTCAACCTTTGCCCGGCCGTTATTTTACCCCAACGGAGATCTACGAGGCGCTGACTGCGCGCGGCATAACTCGAAGCAGGACCGCGACGGGCAAGACGCTGCCCACGGAGCGCGAAGCGCAATTCTATCTCATGGGAGTCTACGACCTTTCGCAGGAAACCGGGCAAAGCTGCGCGACGCGCGGCACGACCAGTCCGGAGCAGTTGGAACAAGCCTACGCGAGCTACGTGGAGGCTCATCCGATTCCGCGCGACACGCTGGCTACGCACGCGCAGCTCGAAACTCAAACTGCCGCGGGCGTCGCTCAGCGCGCTTTCGCCGAAGCGTGGCCCTGCCAGAAATAGCTAGCTGCTCGTCGAGATGGAGCGGCGGGGAGAGATTCTGGGAGTTGGCCAGCCTAAAAAAGTATTGTCTTCACCGGGTACAATACTTTCCAAGCCTAAGACCCTTCCTGAACTCGGCAGCCGCGACCAGTCGGCGAGCTGGGGGGGGCGCTGGCCTCCTCCAACGGGGTTTCCGGCCCGGAGGGTTGTCCGGGTTATAACGGCGGCTCTGGGAACCGGCCTGCCGTTTTAGGTACTCCTTGATGGCACGACGCACGACTTCTGAAATCGATGTCCGCTTGTGCAGCTCAAGTCCTCTGCGCTGCTCTTCGTCCAAGTAGGTGACAACTCGCATCTTTTCCATGCTCTCCACCGCCCACTAAAAATGCTGCGTTGCCGGATTCTACGGCTCGAAGCATCCATTGACAAGACTTCCAAAAATGATAATGATAAATCGTCGCGTCACCTCCGCTACGTTCGGTCAGTGGTGCCCGTCGAAGAACCGGCCGTCGCCGGGCGGGCGGAACCGCTTCCGGGCGACCGCCTTCTTCTCCGTCCTCACGTTCAGCTTTGCAGCCTCCACCGATATCTGTTGCGGATTCTCGTCCTCTTCTCCGTTCACCCGGATGGCCAGAATGTCCGCTTATTCGCTAACGTTGTAATAGCTTTGGGAGGGCAGTTTCGAAACCTCCTATCCCCTATCCCGTCAACGCGCAGCTGGGATTGCGGGCCGCAGACGGCGATTTGGGCATATAATCCCACCCACTTTCAAGGTCAATAAAGGAAATCCTTGTTAGAAACGGATTCTAAGAAAGGAGTGAGACGAAAACGCAGTTTCTCCGATTGCGTTTTTGCTCTCCGTCTCAACCATGCGCAACTCGCTTCTACTTCGCATTGCTATTCTGGCAGCTCTCACGCCAAATTTCTGCTGGGCCCAAAATCAGCCCCCGCAATTCCGGCTGCCCACATTTGCCTCCCCAGTCCACTACAGTGTCAATCTCACGGTGGCCCCTGACAAGGATACCTTCACGGGAACGGTAGACATCGATCTCCATTACCAAGAGGCTAGCTCGGTCCTCTGGCTCAACGCCGAAAAGCTCGCCGTGAAGACCGCCACGCTGACCTATGGAGGGCAGACGCTTCCCGCCAAAGTGATCTCCGAGCCGAAAAACCTGGTCGGTTTTTCCTTTGACCGCCCGGTGGGTCCGGGACCTGCGAAGTTCCATGCCGAGTTCGAAGGTCAGATCAGCCGCAAAGACATGCAAGGGATCTTTCAGGTCAAGGATGGCGATCACTGGTACGTTTACTCTCAGTTTGAAAACATCTCCGCGCGGCAGGCTTTTCCTTGTTTCGATGAACCCTCGTACAAAGTGCCGTGGCAGCTCACTCTGAATGTTCCCAGGGATGATGGCACCTTCTCCAACACGCCGATGCTTTCTGAAACTAGCAGCGATAGCAGCATGAAGACGGTGAGGTTCGCCGAAACTAAGCCACTGCCAAGTTATCTCGTGGCCCTTGCTGTTGGCCCCATGGATATCGTTCCGGCGGGCCACGCCGGCGCGAACCACACTGAGATTCGCATCATCGTGCCGCGCGGCCGTGCGCCTGAGGCACAGTATGTCGCGGCCGCAACTCCCGACATCGTGAATCTCCTCGAAAAGTATTTCGGAATTCCCTATCCCTACGAAAAGCTCGATGAAGTGGCTATCCCCCTGGCTGGATACGCGATGGAGCATCCCGGCCTGGTCACCTACGGATCCGGATTCTTCCTGGTCAAGCCAGAAGTGATGACGTTGGCGTGGAAACGCACGCCCACGAGCGTGATCGCTCATGAATTGGCGCATCAATGGTCTGGAGACTTGGTGACCACCGCCTGGTGGGATGACATATGGCTTAACGAAGGATTCGCCTCCTGGATGGCCAACAAGATCGTCAACCAATACCATCCCGAGTGGAAAATGAATCTGAATGAATTGGACGGGTATCAAAACGCAATGTACACCGACGAACTGGTCAGTTCCCGCAAGGTGCGGCAGTCCATCCTGTCCGACGACGATATCGCGAACGCTTTCGACAGCATCACTTACAACAAAGGCTCGGCCCTCTTGAACATGTTTGAGTCGTATATGGGCCCAGAAAAGTTTCAGGGAGGGATCCAGCGCTACCTCCGCAAATATGCGTGGGGAAACGCAACGTCAGCGCAGTTCTTCGAAGCATTGGGTGGGGGCGATCCGGCCGTCGGCCGGGCCTTCTCGACATTCCTGGATCAAGCGGGCGTTCCGTTGGTGACCGTCCGGCTCGAGTGCGATGGCCATGGAGTGAGATTGAAACTCGCTCAGCAGCGCTTTCTGCCACGCGGCTCACGAGGCTCAGCAAACCAGAGCTGGAACATCCCGATCTGCTTCAAGTATCCCTCTGACTCAGGAGAGCAGCGATCTTGCGCCCTGATGACCGGGCTGACGGAAACGGTTTCTTTGGCGAAGGCCACCGGGTGCCCGAAGTGGACCTATGCGAATGCCGATGCCGCTGGGTACTACATCGTCCACTATCAAGAGGAGATGCTCCACGCTCTCCTGAAGGACGAGAAGACGCTTACCTTACCTGAGCGGGTGAGCTTGATTGGAGATATCGCAGCTCTCACCCAGGGCTACATGCCCCTTGGAGAAGCGATGGCCCTTGTGCCCCAGTTCGCACACCATCCCGATCGCTCCGTGGTGATGAAAACGCTGTGGATTGTCGGAAACCTTGACGACCATCCAGTCCCCGAGAATCTCAAGCCCGAGTACCGCCGCTACATGTCCGATCAGTACAAGAAACGCGCGCGGGAATTGGGCTGGAAAGCAATCCCGGGCGAGGACGATAACAACCGCTTGCTGCGGCCTACTCTTTTTGGCGTTGTTGCCAACCATGTGGAGGACGTCGAATTCATCGAACAAGCAAAGAAGCTGGCACTTGCCTGGCTTGAGGATCACAAAGCCGTGGATCCGGATATGGTCGGTACAGTTCTGAACGCGGCGGCGCGTCACGGCGACCGCTCGCTATACGATCGCTTCCGCGCACAAGCGAAGAACGAAGCAGACGAAAACTTAAGGGATCCCCTGCTTACCGCGATGGGCTTGTTCCGCGACCCGGCAATCGCCAAGGATGCCCTCTCCATAATTCTGACAAACGAGTTCGACAATCGTGAATCACTCACAATTCTCTTTAGTGCCTCTGCCTGGCCAGAGACCCGGGACATTGCTTACGAATTCGTCAAGCAGAATTGGGACGCCCTGGTCGCCAAGCTCCCCACAGATTCTGGCGCCATTCTTCCTTTTGCGGCGGCGAACTACTGCGACTCCCAACACCGGGCGGACGCAGAAGCCTTCTTCAAAGATCGCGCCACCAAGTACTCGGGCGGACCTCGCAACCTCAGCCAAGTGCTCGAAGGCATCAGCCTCTGCGCTGCGAACAAGGACATTAACCAATCCAGCGTTGCTGAGTTCCTGAAAAACTATCGATCGGACGATTAGGCAGGCGAGTCCGGTTCCACACCAGTGCCTGTCCATTTCCTGCAAGGCCGGCTCTGTGGTCTTCTTGACCTCTCTGGAATTTTGTCTCCTCCATTTCATTGGGGGACGATCCATCGGCCTGCCGCGCCAGTAGGGAAAAGCGAAAGAACAATAGATGTGAAACTCCCGCCAGGGGGGTGGTCCCTTTTTCCCGGCTGTATCCGCAATCCCGTCCACGCGCAGCTGGGCTGGAAAGAGTTCCGAGATTTCAGGCGGCTCCGTGGCTGCGCAGGAATTCAGTGACTTCGGCGTGGCCACGCTGCTGCGCGAAACCGAGCGCTGTCTTTCCATCGTTAGTCTTAGCGTGCAAATCCGCGCCGCCTGCCAGCAAGATGCTCAGGATTCCCAGGTGGCCGTTCGCCGCCGCCGTGAGGAGCGGCGAGTAGCCGGCTCCGTACTGGTGATTGGGGTCGGCGCCATTTGCCAGGAGCCAGGACACCATGGCGGTGTGGCCGCTGGCCACCGCACCGGTCAGCGCGTTGTAGCCCGTTCCATTTGTCGCTTCCGCGTTGACGTCCGCGCCTTTCCCAAACAAGTATTCCGCTACTTCCAGGTGCCCGAACACCGCGGCCAGCGCCAATACCGGGAACCCATCGGGCGAGTAGCTTTTTGCCTGGCTCGGCTCATTCTCCACGAGCTCTTTTACGCGCTCCAGTTGCCCGAGAGCCGCTGCTTCATGCAGCTCCAGCGGAACTCCCTGAGCCATCAGCACATCGCAAAGTTCCTTGTTGCCGCTGTAGGCCGTCAGCAACAGCGCCGATTGCCCCTTTTCGTTCCGGGCACTCGCCAAGTGCGGTTCGGCGGCCAGCATTCTCTTAACTGCTGCCGTGTCCCTGGATTGAATCCCTTGGAAAAATTTGGCAGCGCTGCTCATACCTGCACTCCCTCCGAATCCGCGGGAAAAGGAGAGTAACGCAAAACGGCTGCGCACTGCTGAAGAAATCCGCAGAAATCAACGGGAGAAAGGATTCGCGCGGCGTGTGTTGTGCTCCGCTCAGCGCCGGGTGCGGTCCTTGCGGACGGCTTCATCGATCAGCGCATCGAGTTCGCTGCGCGTCAGCGTCACATCATCGCCGGAGATTTCTCCGCTGTCGCGAGTGATGGGCAACTCCGCTCCGCCGCCTGGCGGAGGCGCGACAAAATAACGCGGCCGCGCGGCCATAAGCTTGGCGACTTCCCGGCTGGAGAGCAAGGCAGGCTCGCCGGCCATTTCCGCCGCGAGGGTGATTTTCGCGCTGTGCTCGATGGTTTCCATTCGAAAGAACGCGGTGAGCAAATCCGGGCCGCAGGTGACAGCGCCATGGTTAGCGAGCAGCAACGCGTCGTAGTGCGGCACAAACGGCTCGATGGCATCGCTCAACTCCGGAGTTCCCGGCGTGGCATATTGCACCAGGGGAATCTGTCCCAATCCCACGATAACTTCAGGAAGCAAGGCATGATTCAACGCGCGCCCCGCGACCGCAAATCCCGTCGCTGTAGGCGGGTGCGCGTGACAGATCGCCATCACGTCAGGCCGCATGCGATAAAACAGGAGATGCATGGCCAGTTCAGACGAGAATTTGCGATCGCCAGCGAGTTGCCGTCCGTGCAAATCGGTTATGACCAGGTCCTCGGGCGCAAGCATCCCTTTGTTCATACAGGTGGGAGTGGTGAGAACGCTGCCGTCATCCAGCCGCACGGAAATGTTTCCTTCGCAGGCGACGATGTGTCCTCGCTCGTACATCCACCGCCCGGCAATGCAGATTTCGCGCCGGTGCTGCTCTTCAGTCTTCGCGTGGCCTGACAAAAGTGAGTCCGGAATCACCGACGGACTCCTTCCTGGCACGGGGTGCTCTTCCGGGCCGTTCCTCTTGCGTTGATCCGGGCACCATCCGTAGCGGAGGTAAGGAATGACTCATGCCGGTCCCGAGTGCAACGGCAGGAGCGAAAAAGAAACTAATACAAGTCGCCTCCAGAAGCTAGGCATAAATTCCACGGAGCTTGAGGGCCCTGGCGACGCGATCGATGGCCAGCATATAGGCCGCGATGCGGTTGTTGACTTTGTGCTTTTCCGCAAAGCGGACCACTTCATCGAAGGCATTGTCCATCACGTCAAAGAGCCGCTCGTTCACTTCGCTCTCGCGCCAGAAGAACCCCTGGCGGTCCTGGACCCATTCGAAATAACTGACGGTGACGCCCCCGGCGTTGCCGAGAATGTCGGGAACGGTGAAGATGCCCTTGGCATCGATGATGGCATCGGCTTGCCAAGTCGTGGGGCCGTTGGCGCCTTCGCAGAGAATTCTTGCCTGCACCTGGTTGGCGTTCTTTTCGGTGATCTGGTTTTCGATGGCCGCCGGGATGGCGATCTCGCAAGGCTGGAAGAGCACATCACGCGACGTCATCTTGGTTCCGCCGCCTGGAAAATCCGGGAGCTGCTTCTTCTGAGTATGCACCCAGTCCATCACTTTCGGCACATCGAGGCCCTTCTCGTTGTAAAGTCCTCCCCCGATGTCCGCGAGTCCCACAATTTTGTAGCCCGCCTTTTGCATCAGGTCCGCGGCCATGGAGCCCACATTGCCAAAGCCCTGAATGACCACGCGGCAGCCTTCCTTCTTAATTCCCAGCTTGGCCAGCGCTTTATCGCAACAGATCATCACGCCGCGGCCGGTGGCTTCTTTCCTGCCGCGCGATCCGCCAAGTTCGATGGGCTTGCCGGTCACTACCGCGGTGGTGGCCTGGCCAAGGTGCATCGCGTAAGTGTCCATGACCCAGGCCATGGTCTGCTCGTTCGTGCCCACGTCGGGTGCCGGGACGTCCTTCTCGGGACCCAGCCAGTTTGAGAGTTCCGCCGTGTAACGGCGGGTAAGTCTCTCCAGCTCGCCCCGCGACATCTTGCGCGGATCGCAAATCACTCCGCCTTTTGCGCCGCCAAACGGAATATTCACCACCGCGCACTTCCAGGTCATCCAAGTGGCAAGCGCGCGCACTTCGTCGATGGAGACATCGGGAGCAAACCGGATCCCCCCCTTGCCCGGGCCGCGCACGGTGGAATGCAGCACACGGTATCCGGTGAAAACTTCCAAAGTCCCGTTGTCCATTCCGATCGGAATGTACAAGGTGATTTCTTTGCTAGGATATTTGAGGTAGCGGTAGAGACCTTGTTCGAGACCCAGTTTGTTCGCGGCAACTTCGAAGCGCGCTTCCGCGTTCTGGTAGACATTCATTTCTTCCGGCATGGGAGTTTGCGGCATGCGAAATTCTCCTTTGGCACGGCGCGGTGTTCCTTCGTTGGCACTCAGCATAAGAATGCGCCCGCGCGAAGAGCCGGCTACCTTGCGGTCAGCGCAGGGATCATCCCGGCCTTTTCGCGGCCGGCTGTCCCGACGCAGGGCAACCTGTAATCGATCCTTACGGAATTACAGGCCCGATTCGGGAGGCCAAGGAAGGTGAGCACCAGCGGTCTACCCCACCGCCGGAACTGCCAGTTGGCCGGGCCGCCAGTATACGAACCTGCCTCGAAACCCGCAAGCAACTCTGCAGTTTGGGGAGTGGATCAGTTTGCGGCATGTTTGTGATTTGGCGAATGGGAATGTCTGGGAGTTCGCCGCAATGCCTTCCAACGACTCCGACTGATTCCCTCGGCTGGCGCACGTTGACTTGAAATCTAAAAACCCTAATAGCAGCGCCGATGACTGACTCCGATCCTCCCCTTGGGAGTACTTTCTCGCACTATCGCATTCTAGAAAGAATTTGTGGGAGGAGTGTTGCAGCGAGCTGCCGCCGATATTGTCCGTCCATTCAATGAAAAGCCGGGATTCGAAGTGTTTGCGCGATGGTTCAAAGGGCGCTCGCGAGCGCGTGCAGGCGCTGCGGCTGGTAGCGTCGGGTGTCGGGTCAGTTTCCCGTAAGCTGCGCCGTTGACCCTCTTTGCTCGAATCCATACAATTTGTTCATGTTTGACTCTCATCGTTTTCTTGTGTTTCTTGCCGCCGCGATCGTTCTGGCTGTGACACCGGGGCCTGGGATTTTTTACGTTCTGGCTCGCAGTTTGGCCGGAGGCCGCCGGGAAGGTGTGCATTCCTCGGTGGGAACCTTCGTGGGAGGGCTCTTTCATGTTTTCGCTGCTGCCTTGGGGGTGTCAGCGATTCTGGCGGCTTCGGCGGTAGCGTTTCATACCGTGAAATATGCCGGCGCGGCCTACCTGATATGGCTGGGAATCCGTATGATTCGCAGCCACCATGTCGAAATGACTGCGGCCCTCTCAACTCCGTCGCAAGGCGCATTTCGCCAAGGCGTTTTCACGGAAATCCTCAACCCAAAGACCGCGCTGTTCTTCTTGTCCTTCATTCCGCAATTCATCACGCCGCTGCGAGGCCACATCTTTTTCCAGTTTGTCGTTCTCGGCGTTCTCTCTGTAAGCCTGAATACCGTCGCCGACCTGGTGGTCGTGCTGTTGGCCATCCCGATCGAGCGCAAGCTAAAACACAGTGCGCGCTTCCGCCGCCGTCAGCGCGTCGCCTCCGGCCTGGGCATGATCGGCCTCGGAGCCTATGTCGCCCTTGCTGATACCAAGTAATCCAGCTTCTCGAAGAAATCCACCTATTCGGCTCCGCGAACCGTGAAGCTGCTCCCGAAAGGCGGCTTCCTCAGATCGCGAAAGCACACCCGTGACGCGGGTGCGCGTGCTCACAAACGGGAAGGATTACGGCAAGCGGAACTGGAGTGTCACGCTCAAGTGCATCGGGACAGGTTTGCCGTCGAGCATGGCAGGCTGATATTTCCACTGTTTCAGGGCATCCATGGCCGCTTGATGCAGGAGCGCGGGGCCGGAGACGACTTTCATGGTGGTCACTTTACCATTGGCATCGATTAACGCGTCGACTAGAACGTTGCCAGAGATATGCTGACTCTTGGCCATCGCCGGATACACCGGAGACACGGAATTGATTAGTTTTGCTTGTTTCACGTCACCACCGACAGCAAGAGGCGCTGCTGGAGCTGAAGGCTGTTTGCCGCCGTCTACGAGACCGCCATTGAGCGCTTCCGCGTCGGAGCCGGGCTGTCCCTCGTTCAAAGCGATGCCTGCGTCCGGCTCGCTGTTCTGTGTGTTGCGGTTCGCTTTGACTTTAGGAGTCGCAAGATGGACTTCGCCAAGGATAGGCTTCTTCAGCTGCTCGATAGCCGGCACGACCGGAGCCGATGACGGCGCACTCGTGCCGCCGCTTGCTGGATTCGAGGTGGGCTGCGAGTTGCGCGGGATCGCAACCGATGTAACCGCCGGCACAACGCTCAGAGGGTGCGACGCTGAATTGGAAGGGGCAGAAGTATTGGTGAGCGCAGCAACATTCGTTTGCTCGGGAGGATTCGTCTGCGGATGGGTATTCACCTGGGGTTGCGATGGGGGATTGCCCGTGGGAGTAGAGATCAGCGAGGCTTGCACGCCTGGCGCGGGCACCGGACCGGAATGGACGCCCGCGGATTGCCGTTGCACATACCACCAGGTACCGCCGACGAGCAGCAAGAGACCAGCCGCAATCGCACCGAATAGCATGCCTTTGCTCGAACTCTTCGATTCGCTTTGGTCTGTGCTTGTCTCTTCGTCGGCCGGAACTGAATCGTCGAACTCCGGCAGCGGCAATTCAGGGACTTGGAGTTCTTCGATTACCGGGACGGTCTCCGGGGCAATTTGTTCCACCTTGGGCTGCTCCGCCAAGCGCTTTGCTTTTTCCCTCTCGATTAACTCCTGAGTCGAAGTGGGCGCGGCGGCGTTGCGAGCGAGAGGCTCGAGCCAGGATGGAATTTTCAGCTCTTCGTCCTCTAGCGATAGAGACAATTTCACAGGCGGAGGATCAAGTTTCAATGGCTCAACAGGCTTGGCGGGAGCGGGATCCGGCTTCGAAATGCGGGACGTTTCCGCAAGTTCTTTTTGTGTCGTCACCGGGGGCACGTGGGGAATTTGCACGGAAACCGTGGCAGGCTTCGCGGGTGCGCCGGAAAAAAGCACGTTCGAAAGCTGATCCTGAAGGCGCGCCGTATGCTGTTTGAGCGCTTCGGTTTCCGTCGGGTCCACTGCAGGCGGTGCCGGAGGCAGAGACGCGACCGGGGGCGCAACCGGTTTAGCCTGGAAGAGAGACAGCAGATTCGGAACTGACGTCGTCAATGGAGCACCGGGCGTATTAGCAGGCTCCAGAAAAGAAGCCTGCGCTTCCGAAACGCGCGGCGAATCAAAAAGCGCAGACTCGGACGCGACGGGCTTTACGGGCGCGGGTGTCACCTGCACTTCCGGGATGGCGGACGCTGGCGCACCAGGTATAACCGCAGCAACGGGCGGACGCGGCGTTGCCGCGGGCAGTTTCAGTGGAGCTGCCGGATCGAAGGACGTGGGAGTGGAGGAGATCCGTGAAACGGGAGCGACGGGCTTCTGCTCGACAGGCCCTTCCACTTTGGGCGTCGATTCGGCGAGCCTTGGCTCGGCATCTTTTACAACGGAAACGGGAACAGCGGGCTTCGGGGCAATGACGCTGGGAGAAACACTGACTGCAGGCGCTTGGACCGCGGGCGCAAGAGGCCGCAATAGGGCGGGCGAGGCGCTGACCAAGGAGGAGCTGGCAGCCACCGGCGCTGGCGCCACGGGTTGCGGGCCGGAACTGATCCGGTCACTTGGAAAACGCATGCCCCAGAAACCAACGACAGACTCCGTGAATTCCAACTCGACGTAACCGCTCACGTTACGATAGTTCTTGGACTTGACAACCTGGCAGACCACTTCCTTTTTGGTTTTTTCGTTGGTGAGAAAAAGCAATTGTCCGGGGGCGACAGAAGAAATAAGGCGAATGACAGCGCCATTGCCGAAAACGAGAACGGTCTTGCTGGTCTCGGAGAAAGGCTCGCGCTTGTCACTGCCTTCGATAGTGCGCGCTCCGTTGACCGTGACCGGCACTTCCAGCGCGACTGGCTGCTGCTTGACGGCGGCATCGCCGGACGAAGAGGCGGCTGGCGCGGAACGCTGCCCCGTTTCCGTCCTGGCAACTGAAATTTCGTTCTCTTTGACGGTAGGAGGCATGGCTGGCACACTCGCGAAGAAAGATTTTCTTACTCGCCCCGTCCCAAACAGGGTCCCCTCAACATCTATATGTTCTACCCCAGGGAGAGGGCCAACCATAGTACGTGCGTACTACATTTCGCCAGAAACACCTGTCCGAAAGGACAGGCGAGAATTTCGCGAAGGCCAGCCGTCGCGGGCGTGATGGTGGACAGACGCGGAACGGGAAAAAGACTCTGAAAGTCAACGCGAAAGAGGAGGCTGGAAGCGCTGGTCGACTTCAACTTGATAGCCGGTGACGAGCTTGTTGGTTTCGTTGGCCATACCGATGACTGCTTGCAGTTCCTTGAACATGGCGTCGGTCATTCCTTTGCCGAAAGCGGAAGCGGTGTGCGAAGCGATGCAGTAGTTGCAATTGTTGGTGACGCTGACGGCGATGTAAATTAGTTCCTTGGTGAGCGGATCGAGCGCGCCCGGGCCCATGATCGACTTCAGACTTTCCCAGGTGCGCTGCAGCAGCGCTGGATCGTGAGCGATGGCCTTCCAGAAATTGTTAATCCAGTCGGTTTTGCGGGTGGCCATGATGTCGTCGTAAATGGCGCGCACTTCGGGCGCGGCGTCTTGGTACTCGATCAATCCGAAAGTGGACATGAAAATCTCCGTAGAATGCAGGCGTGCCTGTTCTCCAAGAAGGTAGCAGGAAGCGGACGCGGCTGGGTAGAGCGGATTGAAGTTGTGGGCGGAAGCATTAGGCGCGAAACGTGGCCTCGGACTTGAGGGAGTCTCCCGCGACTTTTAAAAATGGCTTCGCGCAGAAAATAAACCGCAAACTTACTGGCGCGCGTCAATCGAAAAACGCACTCTGGAAATTTTCCGAGGATGAATTTTTTGGGTTCACCAAATGAAATTCATTCTGCTTGACAGGCGCGATGGGGAGGGCTAAAACTTTGACTCAATAGCTATTGGATTTGAAGCCGCATTGGATATTGGAACGGAGAAGGGCGAGCTGGTCCGGGGGGCTTGTCCTTAGTGTTAACAACGCGATTCGATCATTCAAAAGAAGAGAATGGTTTACCAAATGGCTGTTGGCGGAATTCCATTTTCCCAAAGCGTTCCCCGGCCGAGTCGGGGGTCGCGGGTGCTGTCGGTTGTAGTTCTATCTCGATGAGGGGGGTGTTGATAATATGAAGCGCCTAGTATTAGCAATTCTTGTAGTTTTGTCGCTGGCAGCAGCTGGAAATGCGCAGACATTCCGTGGCGCAATTAACGGAGCGGTGACGGATCCCTCGGGAGCGTTTGTTCCC
>Ga0210399_10000211_pt1 | contig 46988 bp, 36 predicted proteins | sample IncBWC14MmetaG_FD_150865 | JGI IMG/M metagenome (GOLD analysis project Ga0210399, IMG submission 150865) | Forest soil microbial communities from Barre Woods Harvard Forest LTER site, Petersham, Massachusetts, United States - Inc-BW-C-14-M | ecosystem: Environmental > Terrestrial > Soil >... | reverse complement strand
AGCTGATTCACGCGGGCTCGCCGTGCACCTACTGTCCGTAACGCAAGGCGTGTCCGTGCTGGCTCATACCTTCAACGATCCCGAAATGATCACAAACGAGGCGGCGCGGCTCAAGGAATGGATTCGCGCACTCTGAGGCGGCTCTGAGGGGCGGGCGCGACCTACGAATTCTTCGATCGGCATCGCGCCCGCGGCTTGCGGGTCGGCGACGTCAAAGTTGTTGCCACCAACCTGGTAGCGACAAAGCGAGATCACCGGCCGCTGGATCGATCCCGTCCCGCGAACCTGATTCATCGTCCGTCGGGAAGGTGGCCACTGCCATTGGCGTGACCGTTTGTGGGTAGGACCCGGGCTAAGGCTTGTCCGGTGTAGGACTTCTTTGTGCGGACGACGAGTTCCGGTGGGCCTTGCGCCACGATGCGGCCCCCGCCTTCGCCGCCATCCGGACCGAGATCGATGATCCAGTCGGCTTGCTTGATGACATCGAGGTGGTGCTCGATGATCAGCACTGTATTGCCAAGAGAAACCAGGCGTTGGAGCACGTCGAGAAGCTTGCGGACGTCGTCGAAGTGCAGCCCCGTCGTGGGCTCATCGAGGATATAGAGTGTGCGGCCGGTCTGCCGCTTCGACAGTTCGCGGGCGAGCTTGATGCGCTGCGCTTCACCGCCGGAAAGCGTCGTAGCAGACTGACCCAGCTGGACATAGCCGAGACCCACTTCCACCACCGTGGCCAGCTTTTGCTGAATCTGGGGAATGTTTTCCAGGAGCTTGAGCGCGTCGCTGGCGGGGAGATTGAGGATATCCGAGATGGAATGCCCCTTGAAGCGGACGGCAAGCGTCTCGGAATTGTAGCGGCGCCCACGGCAGACTTCGCACATCACGTAGACGTCGGGCAGAAAATTCATTTCGATGCGGCGCAGGCCGTCACCCTGGCACGCTTCGCAGCGGCCGCCCTTTACGTTGAAGCTGAATCGGCCGGGCCGATAACCGCGTTCGCGCGATTCGGGGAGCATAGCGAAGAGCTCGCGGATTGGCGCAAAGACGCCGGTGTAGGTGGCTGGGTTTGAGCGCGGCGTTCGGCCGATGGGCGCTTGGTCGATCTCGATGACTTTGTCGATGTGCTCTGCGCCGAGGATTTCGCGGTGGGCTCCGGGTGGGTCCATGGAACGATACAGTTTCTGCGCCAAGGCTCGATACAGGATGTCATTCACCAGCGTGGACTTACCGGAGCCGGAGACGCCCGTAACGACCGTTAAAAGGCCGAGGGGCAGCGTGACGTCTACATCCTTGAGGTTGTTGGCATGGGCGCCGACGATCTGGATGGCTTTGCCGTTAGGGCTGCGCCGATGTTCCGGAATGGGAATTCGGGCCGCGCCGCTGAGGTAGCGACCTGTCAACGACTCTGGAGTGGCAGCGATTTGCTCCGGCTTGCCTTGGGCTACGAGATAACCGCCCGCATCACCTGCGCCGGGGCCCAGGTCGACCACGAAATCGGCCCGGCGGATGGTGTCTTCGTCGTGTTCGACGACGAGGACGGTGTTGCCGAGGTTGCGGAGCTGCTCCAGTGAGCCGAGCAAGCGATCGTTGTCACGCGCGTGCAAGCCGATCGAGGGCTCGTCGAGAACGTAGAGGACGCCGCGAAGGCGCGAACCGATCTGCGTGGCCAGGCGAATGCGCTGCGCTTCGCCGCCGGACAAGGTGGCCGCAGAGCGGTCCAGACTGAGGTAGTTGAGTCCAACGGCGAGCAGAAAATCGAGGCGCTCTCCGACTTCTTCGAGCGGCCGGCCAGCGACGTCGCGCTGGCGCTGGGTCAGCAGCGCGAGGATTTTATCGACAGCGGGGCGGGCGGCGGAGAGGGACAACGCGGTGAAGTCCGCGATGGAATATCCAGCGAGCTTGACGGCCAGCGATTCGGGACGCAAACGCTTGCCGTGGCAGACGCTGCAAAGTGTCGCCGACATGTACTGCGTCATCCACTCGCGGTACGAATCGGAATTGGACTCCTGAAAATTGCGGTCCAGGAATTTGAGGATGCCGGAGAAACGGAAGCCTTTTTCCGCGCCGGCTTTCTTTTCTGCCGAGCCGGTGGCCCCCACGCCACGCGGCGATCGTTCATTGGACGGAGGATAGCCGTACAGCACCAGATTCTGGATGCGCTGGGGAAATTTCTCAAACGGCGTGTCGAGCGAGAAACCATGCGCGTAGGCGGCCAGCTCTAGAGTGCGCTTCAACATCGCGGAGCTGGAGCCAGGACCCAGGCCACCGTCGAAGAGAGGCCGCGTCCAGTCGACGATCACGCGGGCAGGATCGAAATCGTATTTCGAGCCGAGGCCATTGCACGCGGGGCACGCGCCGTAGGGAGAATTGAAGCTGAACGATCGGGGTTCCAATTGGGGGACGGAGATGCCGCAATCCGGGCAGGCCAGCTTTTCAGAGAATACGTGATCTTGGCCGCCCACGATGGAGACGGTGACCAGCCCGGCGGCCAGCTTCAGCGCCGTCGCAATGGACTGCTCGAGCCGCGCCGCGATGCCTGGCTTGACCAGCAAGCGGTCCACAACAACTTCGATGGTGTGATTCTTGCGCTTGTCGAGGTCCGGCGTTTCGTCGAGCTGGACAAGTTCGCCATTGATGCGCGCGCGGAGGTACCCGTCTTGCGCAAGCTTCTCCAACTCCTTGCGATACGCGCCCTTACGACCACGCACAATCGGCGCGAGGATCATGATGCGGTCGTCGGCCTTGGCCAAGTCCCCGTTCAGGATGGACTGCACAATTTGCTCGCTGGATTGGCGGGCGATCGGCTTGCCGCATTGTGGACAATGGGGAATGCCGATCGAGCTGTAAATCACACGCAGGTAGTCGTAGATTTCCGTGATGGTACCAACGGTGGAGCGCGGGGAACGAGTAGTGGTCTTCTGCTCGATGGCGATAGAGGGCGAAAGTCCTTCAATCACATCGACTTCAGGGCGTTCCATCTGATCGAGGAATTGGCGCGCGTAGGCCGAAAGTGACTCCACGTAACGGCGCTGGCCCTCCGCATAAATAGTGTCAAAGGCGAGCGAGGATTTGCCGGAGCCGGACAACCCAGTGATGACAGTAAGTGTGTTGCGGGGAATCTCGACGTTGATATTCTTGAGATTGTGCTGGCGCGCGCCCCGTACAACGAGTTTGGTCAGGCCCATGATCCCACGGCGCTCCCTCCACAGGAGCCCTGGCGCACAGTGGGTACACTGAGGCCAGAATAACTTCTAACAATAGCAGCGGGAATCATCGAGGTCAACTCGTGGTCATGAATGCTCGTGATTCCGCTACGCTGAATTCCCGTTTTGGAAAACGCCGCGAAAGCAAGGAGTGATGACGTGAAGTTTTCCACAGGGTTACAGGGATCCATGTAGAGTGTTCCGATGACGGGTAATTTTTCAGGGGAGTACCGCATTTTTACGCGGAATGAGAAAGGGAGGGCGCTGAAAATAGGAACGTTAGAAATGGCTTATGGCTTGCACCTTGGCAGGCCGGGGGGCGCGAGCCGAGGATCCCTTTAGGGGATTGAGGGCTGGGCCGGTTCGCTTGTCCCCCTTGAATTTTTCCCACACTTTCGCCGACCTCCCAAACACCCCAAGACACACCCGAACCGGCGAAGGTGTGTCAGCCCCGCATGTTGCTGACACCAAATGGAATAAAATAAATTACGAGAGGCGAGGGAGAGGTTGGATTGTCTGCGGCGGAACTTCCTGGACCTGTACTTAAGGCCAGGGTCTACTTACGACCAAGGGCGCGAGATGTAGTCGCTCATGGTCATGAATAACATAATGGCAAGCCAGAAGACCGAGCAGATGATGACGAGCTGCGTGCGTTTTGGACTGTATTTGCCGTGCATGAAAAAGAGAACTACAAGAGAGGCCTTGAAGGTGGCGATGACCAGCGCGACGATAATATTGAGCCCCGGGAAATAGTGGTTCAGGTCGACCTTGGCTGCCTCGACAGTCAGAAAGGTGCAGACCATCAGCGCGGCAAAAATGGTGATGTAGATTTTCGGCGAGACGATGTTGTGTTCGGACACGAGCCTTGCCCTCTCTGCGGTGCGTCGCGGTCGCCGGTCTTAAGCCCGGCGCCTAGATAAACTTCCCGCTAGTGCCGGTCAATCAAATACAACAGCGGGAAAAGGAAAATCCAAACGATATCGACAAAGTGCCAGTACAGGCCGATGAGGTCGACTGGCGTGCTGTATTCGGGTGTGAACCGTCCGCGCATCGACTGCCGGATCAGCCAAATCAGCAACCCGGCGCCGACGATCATGTGCAGGGCGTGAAGCCCGGTCATCGCAAAGTACAGCGAGAAGAACAGTTGCGCGTGGGCGTTGGTGGCGACCGAGGCGCCCGGCTCAAAACTGAAATTCAAGCCGGGTACGTGATGCTCGACGAACTTTTCGTGATATTCGATACCCTTGATGCCCAGGAACACGCTGCCGAGAATCAGCGTCGCAATGAGGAAGATCGTCAGGAGCTGCTTCTTGCCGACCTGCGAAGCCCATACCGACATCGCCATCGTCAAGCTGCTGGCGATGAGGACCACGGTATTGACGGCGCCCAGGGTGAGGTTGATGGAGCGGCTGGCTTCTCCGAATACGTCGGGATATGTGGACCGATTGAGTGTGTAGGTCATGAACATGCCGCCGAAGAACAAAACTTCGGTGGACAGAAATACCCACATGCCAAACGAAGCGCTTTCGCGCTGCTGCTCCATCGTCTCAAACTGGCCGAACAATTCTCCGGTGCGATGCACTCGGCGCTCCTCTTGCGGCCCCGGATGGGGTCGCGCTTCTAGCTGCTAGTCGTCCCCATGAGCCGGCGCAAGCGTCGGCGCACCTTTAACATCGAGGCCCAGATCAGGCCGGTTTTCAAAATCGTACGCTTCCCAGGTTACCTCTGGCGTCACGTCAAAATTTTCGGTGAGCGGAGGGGAATCGGTCTGCCACTCGAGACCCGTTGCGGGCCACGGATTCCGGCCGGCGACCTGGCCGTAGCGCATGGACCAGACCAAATAAATCATTGGCAGCAAATAGCCCAGCGCAAGGATGGAAGCTCCCGCCGTGGACATCACGTTGAACACCTGAAATTCCGGCGGATAGCTGTGATAGCGGCGCGGCATTCCCAGATAACCGAGAATGAATTGAGGGAAGAACGTCAGGTTGAAGCCGATAAACAGCGTCACCGCCGCGATACGCGCCAGGAATTCGGGGTAAAGCCTGCCGGTGATTTTCGGCCACCAGAAGTGCAGGCCACCGACATAACCCATTACCGCACCGCCGACCATGATGTAGTGGAAGTGGGCCACCACGAAGTAGGTGTCGTGGATATGAATGTCCAGGCCCAGACAAGCCAAGAACAGGCCGGTAAGGCCGCCCACCAGGAATAACCCGATGAAGCCGAGAGCGTAGAGCATCGGCGTGTCGTAGGAGATCGATCCTTTGAAGAGCGTCGAGGTCCAGTTGAAAACCTTGACGGCCGAGGGAATCGCGACCAGATAGCTGAGCAGCGAGAAGGTCAGCGCAGCGTACGCCGACTGTCCGGTCAAAAACATGTGGTGGGCCCAAACGAAGAAGCCGATCACGGCAATGGCGATACTCGATCCGGCGATAAAGGTGTAGCCAAAAATGGGTTTGCGCGCGAACGTAGGAATGATTTCGCTGATCACACCCATGGCCGGCAAAATCATGATGTACACGGCCGGGTGAGAGTAGAACCAGAACAGGTGCTGGAAGAGAATGGGGTCTCCGCCAAGCACGGGGTTAAAGAAGCCAAGATGAAACATGCGCTCGAGGCCGGCGAGCAGCAGGGTAATGGCAATTACCGGGGTTCCAAGGATGAAGATAATGCTGGTGGCATAATGTGCCCAAACGAAAAGCGGCAAGCGGAACCAGGTCATCCCCGGCGCGCGCATGGTGTGAATGGTGACGATGAAATTCAGGCCCGTCAGGATGGACGAGAAGCCGTTGATGAAAACTCCGATCACCGCCGGAGTTACGGCCGAATTGGAATAGACGCTGCTGAGCGGCGTGTAGAAGGTCCAGCCGGTGTCCAAGCCGCCGGTCGAGAACGAATAGAGAACGAAGCTGCCGCCAACCAGGTAGATATACCAGCTCAAAAGATTGATCTTGGGGAAGGCGAGATCCTTGGCGCCGATCATGAGAGGTATCAGGAAGTTTCCCAGGACTGCGGGAATCGACGGGATCAGGAAGAAAAAGATCATGGCCACGCCGTGCATGGTGAACAGCTTGTTGTAGGTTTCCGGCGTAACCAGATAGCCGCTCGGGGTCAGCAGGTGAATCCGGATCATGGTGGCAAACGCGCCGCCGATGAAAAAGAAGAAGGTCACCGATGCAAGGTAGAGCAGCGCGATGCGTTTGTGATCAGTGGTCAGTAACCACGAGCGAATTCCGTACGTGGCATTGAGATAGTGTTCGCGAGGCAGTTGATTGCCGGGCGTTGTCGATGGTGTCGAGCTCATAGCTATTTCTTCCCTGCCGGCGCAACTCCGGCGCCCGACGCGGGTACCGGCTGCGACTGCAACGACTTGATGTAGGCCGTGAGAGCCAGAATCTGCTCCTCGGTCAGTTGGCCCTGGAATGAGGGCATCACCGGCTGATACCCGGCGACGACTTTGGCGGCCGGGGCAAGAATGGATTCCCGGATATAAGCGTCGTCCGCGGTAATCGTCGAGCCGTCCGCCAGAAGAACCCTGCCTTCGTACAAGCCGTTCAGTGAAGGCGCACGGCCCTTGCCGTCAGGGAGGTGACACGTATTGCAGGCTTTCTCGGCGAACAACTTCTCGCCGGCGACGACGGGATTCATGTCGGCGCTGGAAGAGCCGGAGAGCCACGCCTGGTAGTCCGCTACCTTCATAACGGTCACCCATCCACCCATGAGGGCATGATTGGTCCCGCAATACTGCGAGCAGAAGAAATGATACCTTCCCGGCTTGGTAGGACGGAACCACATGGTGTTGTAATGCCCGGGCATAACGTCCATTTTGACGCGAAAGTCCGGGACCGAAAAATTGTGAATCACGTCTTCGCTGGCCATGATCAGCTTGACGTTGCGCCCGACGGGGACGTGCAACTCGTTGATTTCCTTCAAGCCGGTCGGTTGCTGCGCCTTCCACATCCATTGTTTGCCGATGACGTAGATATCCAGCGTATCCATGGGTGAACGCCGGAAATCGACGTAGACGACAGCGCCGCCCGCGAACATCGTCAAGGCCAGCAACGCGGGAACGACCAGCCAGGTGACTTCCAACCGCATGTCGCCGTGAATGGGAACACCGATTTCACTCGCGCTTTTGCGGCGGTACTTAAAGAAGAAGTAGATCACCGCCACGGTGATGGCCACCGCGAAAAACAAGCACACCGCGGTGATGTACACCATCAGAGCGTCGACGCTGGGCGCGAAGTTGGACGCCTGCTCCGGATACAATGGCATTTGCGACTGCACGGCTCTAGTGTGCTCCTTGCTCGCTGCGACCGTGGAACGGTGGACGCGATGTCGCGCCGGGCGCGTGCGTATCACGTCGCCGGAAAATCAAGATACCCGCCACGATCGTAAAGATGGTCAAAACTCCGCCGAGACGAATGATCCGGAGAATGGTGGCGCTGTAGCGCGCGGTCGACGGGTCGTATTGGAAACAGTAAAGCAGCAAATGGTCGATGGGATTGCCGATTTTGCCTGCGGAAGCATCCACGAGACCGAGTCGCACGTCGCGCGACGGATACTCCACACCGTAGAAATAACGCGAGATGCGTCCGTCGGGAGTCAACAACATGATTCCGCTGGCGTGGGCGAAGATCCCGCTCTTCTCATTGAAGGAGTAGCGGAAATTCGCGGCTTCGGTCAGTGCGTCGATCGACGGCTTCGCACCGGTAAGAAAGTGCCAGCCCGAGGCGGTGTCGGGGCGGCTGTAGTGCGACAGGGCCGAAACTTTTTTCTGAGCGGCCATGTCTGGCGTTTCGCGCGGATCGAAACTCACGAACACAACTTCGAAATCGCCCCCGGCGTTGAAGGAAAGCATCTTTAGCGAACCGACGACGCCCTGCTCCACCTGATTACAAAGCATTGGGCAGCCGTAATAGACCAGGGCGAGAAGGACCGGCTTGCGGCCAAAATAGTCGCCGAGGCGGACGTCGCGGCCGAGCTCGTCGCGAAAGGCCAGATTTAGAGGAATCTGCCCGTTAAGGGGCGGCTCGAACCCTACATTCCGCAAAGCCGCCGGCAGGCCAGCGGATGACGTGCCGACATTATCCGGTACGGTCTGCGCGTTCGCAGTAACGGTGAGCGCCAGCAGGCTGGCGACGGATAGGATGTAGTGAGACAGTTTCATCTACTTCTTTTCCGCCGGCGGAACGGCCGGCAACCCTTTCTCCGCGATAATCTTCATCGCCTCTTGCACCGGAATCTGCGCAATTCCGGTGCTCTGATCGACCCAGCCATACTTTTCGTTTGCCGCGGTGTCCGCCTGGATCTTATGACGCAAATCCGTCTGCGGATCAATCTCGTGCCCAGGAACCCCTTGCAAGCGAGGCTCTGGCGGCAACGCGTCATACGCACTGCCCATTTCCTGACGCACCAAGGGCGGCGGCGTATCGTAATCGACGGCGATTTTGGTGGTCAGCCGAAGGACGAAAATGCAGGCGACGTAAGACAAGATGACTGCGATCGCCAGGGCTCCGAGATACCAGTAGATCGTAGAGACCTGGACGTCGGCCTTTTCAAAGGACACGTCCGCATGCCGGGGCTCGGAACCGGCGTCAGCACCGTGAGCCGTGTTGTGCATCTCAGTGCTCATGGGGGTCCAGAACCTCCTCCAGCTTAGGATCACCCAGTGGAAGAAGCGGCATCTTCTGCAGTTGCCACGCGAAGACGAAGAACCACAAACCGATCAGCCCCAGCCCGGCAGCCAAATCCCACAGGCTGGGTATCGCGCTCGGAGTGAACTCCGGACGCGTCAGCCAGTAGATGTCAACGAAACGCATAAAAATGAGCCACATCGCGACTTTCGGTAGCAGCGATGGATTGCGCTTCAAGTCGCGCGAAAGCAAAAGGAAAAATGGAACGAAAAAGTGAAAGATCAAAATGATGACGGAGACATAGACCCATTCGCCGTACAGACGCGAGCGGTAAAAACTGATCTCCTCCGGCGAGTTACCGGACCAGATAATCAACAGCTGCGAGAAGCTGAAGTACGCCCACAACATCACAAAGGCCAGCAGGAGTTTCCCGAGATCGTGCAGGTAACGGGGTTTCAGAACTCCTTGAAATACCGGCGCGCGGGACAGCAGTACGACCACGCAGATCATCAGGGACATCGACGAAATCAGCTGGCCGGCAACGTACAAAAACCCGTAAATCGTGGAGGCCCAGTGCGGCGACAGCGACATCACCCAATCGATGGCCGCGAACGACATGGCGAAGACGTAAAGAATGATGCCGGGTCCGGCCAGCATTTTCAGGCGACGACGCAGCACGCGGTCTTCGCGATCGATGTCTTGCTTGCGCGACCAGCTGTTAAATACCCACATCAGCAGCAGCCACACGGCGAAGTAAATCAGAGCACGAATATGAAACCAGTTGGCCGTCAGGTAGTGCTGTTGGAAGTCCGAGAGTCTGTGCTCACCGGTTGTAGGCGCATTGAGCCAGGCGCCGTAGAGGTAGCGGAATCCGAAAAAGATCGGCGCGAACAGAATAAATACCAGCGGCAGGGCACGTGTTGCGGACTCCAGCGGCCGGCGAATCACGATGCCCCACATGCCGCCGGTCAGATGCTGCATCATCAGCAAACCGAGCGAGCCGAGCGACAACCCTAAAATGAACATGAACGCCAGCAGGTACGAATGCAGCAGGCTCTCCGGCGACTTCACGTAGCCGATGACGCAGAGGACCAAGCCGATCACACCGGCAATGAGCGCGCGCTGTTGCAGGTGGCCGACGCTTTCCGGCGCCTTATAGTCTTGCGCGGTCATTCCGTTGCTCCTGTTGGCTTTTCTTCACCCGCCGACTCCGTCTTCTCTGCGGGCGGATGCATTACTTTTTCACGGACATCGGCGGGGAGTTCCGCGACCTTGGCGTTGCGGCTGAGTTGTAGAGCGCGCACGTAAGCGACAATGGCCCAGCGGTCGCGCGGCGGGATTTGCGCCGAGTAGCCGTACATAGCGCCGAAGCCGTTGGTGATGACGTCGTAGAAGTAGCCGTTGGGCGTCTGGCGTAACTGGTTCGCGTGGAACGTCGGCGGATGCTTCATGCCGCGCATCGAGACCAAGCCGTTGCCGTCTCCTTGCAACCCGTGACACGGCGTGCAGAAAATTTTGTAGCGGCCTTCCCCGCGTTCCAGCAGTTCTTGCGTGACGGGAAGCGGGAAACGGTTGGAATCCTTGGCTACAAAAAGAGCGTCCGTTTCGACCGAGCCGCGAGCGACGGTGTTTTCGACCAGCGGGCGCTCCGAGCGGCCATCGGTGAAGAAATCCGACGGCGAGAGGGGGCGATTCTTAGGCTGCAGCGCCATGTCCTGCTTCAAACTGCACCCGTTGAGCAGCAAAGCGCAGGCTACGCCGCACAGCGCCTTTACCAATGATCGGCGTAGGACGATGCGCGCGGAGCTAATCATCGACCACCTCGGTCACATGCTGCGCATTCAACCCTTGAAGAAATCGCGACGCGTCCGCCAGATCGAATTTTTTGTCGCGCGCTTCGATGCACAGGAAGAAGCGGTCGGAGGTGGCGTGCTTCGAAAAGCGCTCGACATTGAATAGCGGGTGATGAGGCTGCGGCAGGCCATTCAAAGCGAGCATGCCGAAAACGGCGGAAAGCGAGGCGCCCAGCACCGTTAGCTCAAATGTGACAGGAATCCAAGCCGGCCAACTGTTCAGGGGGCGTCCTGCGATATTCAGCGGATAAGAATAGACGTTGCACCAGTATTGAAAGAAAAAGCCGCCTAGACCGCCGCACAATCCGCCAATCAGAGTGATCAGCGGCACTTTGTTACGCTTCAAGCCCATCGCTTCCGAGAGACCTTCGACAGGAAAGGGCGCGTAGGCTTCATATCGGCGGTAGCCAGCCTCGCGGGCCTTTTCCGCGGCATGAATAAGCTCATGCTCGGTCACAAACTCACCCAGTACGCCGTAGGTGTGTGAGCGATGCTCGATCATTTGTGTTCCTCAGTCGTTTCCGCGACGAGCTCACGCATCTCGGCAATGGAGATTGCGGGCAGCACGCGGACGAACAGGAAGAGCAGCATGGTGAAGAGACCCAAAGTGCCAGCGAAGGTCGCGTAGTCCCAGAATGTGGCTGAATACCTGCCCCAGGCCGAGGGCATGAAGTCGCGTGTGAGGCTGATCACCACGATTACGAATCTTTCCAGCCACATACCGAGGTTAATGATCAGCGACATGATAAAGAGCATGGCCACGTTGGTGCGGATTTTCTGGAACCACAGCAGTTGCGGTGTCAGGATGTTGCAAAGAATCAGTGCAAAATAAAAGTGATTGTACGGGCCGTGAAGGCGTTGTTGCACTAGGAAAACGTCGAATTTGTTGCCACTGTAGAGCGACAAGAAGAATTCAAAGAAGTAGCCGTAGGCCACGATCAGGCCGGTGGCCAGCATTACCATCGCCATGTTCTCCAGATGACGCATGGTGATGAAGTCTTCCAGGTCGTATGCGGCGCGCAGCGGGATGGCGATGGTCAAGACCATCGCAAAACCGGAATAGATCGCGCCGGCGACGAAGTAGGGCGGGAAGATGGTAGTGTGCCAGCCGGGAACGATGGCGACCGAGAAGTCGAAGCTCACAACGGTGTGCACGGAGAGCACCAGCGGCGTCGCCAGACCTGCCAAAAGCAGATAGGCCGACTGGTAGCGATGCCAATGCCGCGCCGATCCTCGCCAGCCCATCGCCAACATGCCGTAAATGATCTGCTTCGGCTTGCCGATAGCGTGATCGCGCAGCGTCGCGAGGTCCGGTATCAGCCCGACGAACCAGAACATGGCCGATACGGTGCCGTACGTCGAAACCGCGAACACGTCCCAGATCAAGGGGCTGCGAAACTGCGGCCAGAGTCCCATCGTGCTGGGATACGGGAACATGTAATACGCCATCCACGGACGCCCGGTGTGGATTAAGGGAAACAAACCCGCGCAAGCAACTGCGAACAAGGTCATCGCCTCCGCGAAACGGTTGATCGACGTGCGCCATTTCTGATTCAGCAGGAACAAAATCGCGGAGATCAGCGTTCCGGCGTGGCCGATACCAATCCACCAGACGAAATTTACAATCGCGAAGCCCCACCCGATGGGGATATTGATGCCCCAGATCCCGACGCCCTTGATGATCAGCCATCCGACGGCAAGGTTGAGCACCATCACCATGGTGAACGCGATGCCAAATCCCGCGAGCCAACCGAGGGAAACGCGCCGCGTCAGGACGATGGCGGCGATTTTGTCCGTGACCGTCGCGTAGGTATGGCCCGGGGCGAGCACCGGGGAGAGTCGGCGAATTTCGGGCGAATCGAGAGGCGGCTCGCTGACGCTCATGCCTTCTCCAGATCAGGATTGGGATTGCGCACCGCCGACAGGTACGTCGTGCGCGGGCGGGCGTTCAGTTCACCGAGAATCGTGTAATTACGCTGCTGCGCTTTCAACTTAGCCACGCGGCTATTCGGGTCGTTGGCGTTGCCGAAAACGATCGCGTCGGACGGGCAGGCGGCTTCGCAAGCAGTCACGATTTCGCCGTCGCGAATCGGACGATTTTCCTTTTCCGACTCAATGCGCGCGTTGTTGATGCGCTGCACGCAGTAGGTGCACTTTTCCATCACGCCACGGCTGCGCACGGTAACTTCCGGATTGCGGATGAGCTTGAGCGAAGGCGTTTCCCAATCCTGGAAGCGCAGGAAGTTGAATCGGCGCACTTTGTACGGACAGTTGTTCGAGCAATAGCGCGTGCCGACGCAGCGGTTGTACACCATGTCGTTCAAGCCTTCGGCGCTGTGGACCGTGGCGCCGACAGGACAAACCTGCTCGCACGGCGCGTTTTCACACTGCTGGCAGGGCACTGGCTGGAAGAAGGTCGGCGGATTGGCGAGGGCATCGTTCTCGTTCGTGCTCGGATCATTCGTGCTGGTCTGCGCTTCGTAGTAGCGGTCGATGCGGATCCAGTGCATTTCGCGGCCACGCATCACCTGATCTTTGCCGACGACCGGAATGTTGTTCTCCGATACGCAAGCGACCACGCAGGCGTTGCAGCCGTTGCAATTGTTCAGGTCGATGGCCATGCCCCACGCATAGCCGGGGTAGGCGAACTCTTTGTAGAGTGAATCTTCTTTCGGCGGAGTTTCATCGCCTTCGTGCGCGAATCCCGGATTCTTCTTGTACTCCTCGAGAGTTCCCGCGCTCAGAATCTTGCGGCCTTCCATGTTGAAGTGATATTGCGTGCACGCCATGGAATATTCGGCGCCGGTTTTGGTGATCTTGCCGCCTGGAGCGGTCCACAACGCGCTGGAAGAACGAACTGCGCTGGCGTTAAACCCTTTATTCGTGCCGGTGTAGCCCGCGTGGGTGCGGCCGTAGCCCAGCGGCAGAACGATGACACCGTCGGCCTGACCAGGGAGAATCCAGGCGGCCGCGGTCACTTTGCTGTTAGAGAGCGCGATGTCGATCACGTTGGAAAGAATCTGCCCATGCTCGCCGCCGCGCGCCGCGACACGATGCGTCAGACCAAGCTTCTCCGCGGTGTTCGGGCTGATCATCGCGGCATTGTCCCAGGTCAATTTGGTGAGCGGTTTCGGCAACTCCTGTAGCCAGCCGTTGTTGGCAAACCGCCCGTCGTAGACGCAGGGATCCGGCCGAAAAATAAATTCGAGTTCTTCCGGCTGAGCGGGCTTCGCCACAGGCAAACTGCCTGGGTTGAACTTCGCGCTAACGGCAATCGGCGAAAACGCCGAGTTGGCCAGCACGCCGTCGTTCAGGGTACTGCGCCAGAATTTCTCGAAGTCGGCGTTGCCGGCCGCGGCCTTTAGGCGATCGCGGATCGCGTCGTAGGCGTTGACGCCCGGCTTGTCGCTATAAGCGGCCAGCACATCGTGCGCGGAACGCGTGTTGTAGAGCGGCGCGATCAGCGGCTGAATCACGCTGACGGTGCCATCAAAGGCGCGGGCGTCGCCCCAGGCTTCCAGGTAGTGCGATTCCGCCACGTGCCAGCGGCAAAGTTGCGCGGTCTCATCAAAGTACGGACTTAGCTGGACCGCGTTTCGGACCTTCTGCAATTTCGGCGCAAAATAAAAATCATGCGGCGTGTCGTAGACAGGATTGACGCCAAGGATCAACAGCGTATCCACCTTGCCCGCATCCATGTCCGCGCAAAGCTCACGCAGCGAGTCCAACTGATTGACCGGATTGGCTTCGACCGGCTCGGTGTAATACAACGTGTTTCCAGGATTGCTGAGCGCTGCATTAATGGCGTGCGCCAGCGCATGCACTTCCGCGGACTGCTGCTCCCCAACGATGACCAGCGAACTTCCGCGGTGTCCCTGGAGATCTTTTGCGGCAACCTCCAGCCACTTTTGGGCAGCAGGCGAAAGCGTGCCACTTCCGCCGAGACCCAGCTTCGCAGCCAGCGCGCGCGCAAACTGCTCGATCTCCGACGCACGCAGCGGCAAGCGATGATCCGCGCTGGACCCGGTGACCGACGGCGTCGGCTCCACGACGTACAGCCGATTCATCTCACTGCTCAATTGCTCGACTTGCGGATCCTGTTCGAGCTTGCGGCGCTTGTAAAAGGCCTTCATGTAGCGAATATGTCCGGGCCCGCTGGCGAGAAAATCAGAGTCGAGGGACAAAATCACTTCGGCTCTTTCAGGGCGGTAAACCGTGTTGATGTAGCGACCAAAGGCAACTTTCCCGCCCTCGCGTGCGCCGTCGCTGACCGCGGATTCCCACTGATGCCATTTCGCTTGTGGATACTGCTTCAGGAGCGCCTGCAGCTGCGCGCCGATGACGGGCGAGGTGATGGTTCCGGTCAATATGCGGAAGCCCGCGCCGTTTGTTGTTTTGAGCGCCGCGACATCGGCCTGAGCGCTATCCAGGAAAGCAGACCAAGTACGCAACTCGCCGGCATAGGTGACCGTCTGGGCGCGGTCTGGATCGTAGAGATTCAGCACGGAGGCCTGCACGATCGCGTCCGTAGCCCCCTGGCTCGAAGGATGATCGGGATTGCCTTCAATCTTAGTGGGTCGGCCTTCGTGGCTTTCGACTAGCAATCCGATGGCATCGCCGCCGAAGGGCATCGCAGTCGCAAAGAACAATGGCTTGCCAAGCACCATGCCATCCGGCTGCTTCACATAGGGCACGATGTTCTCTTGCTCGTTCGACTTGCACCCGGCCAGGCCCGCGAAAGCTAGCGAAGCCGCCATCAGTTTCAGGAAATCGCGACGGTCAACGGCTTCGTCCCACTCGGAAGCCTGCCGCGGAAACTCGCGATGCAGCAGCTCTTCAAAATGCGGATCGTCGGCCAGTTCGTCCAAGGTGCGCCAATACTGCTTGCCACTCTTCGATTGCAAGCATGCGCGAACCGCAGCCAGGTCCAGCGGCCGGTCGCTCGGCGTCAACTCTTCGGGGGCATCCTCGTCGGGAGATCGATGAGAGTCTCCGCCGCTCGGGTGCATCGCAAAATAATTATGTTCGTCTTCGCGCATACCGTCCGTCGTTGACTCTTTGCAACCAAAGCGTTCTTCAATTAGCGATGACAGGTCGAGCAACTCGTAAGGTCGGCCGCCGTACGAATCTTGTATTCTACCGCCAGCTTTTTACCGATTTCGGCCTGATCCGCTGGCGCCTTCCAGTCCATATTGAAAACTTGATCGTGTGGCCGCAGCACGTTCTCCGGATTGCGATGGCAGTCCAGGCACCAGGACATTTCCAACGTCGACGCCTGAAACATCAGCGGCATCTGATTCACTTGCCCGTGGCACGTAGAACAGCCCACACCTTTGGCCACGTGAATGCTATGATTGAAATAAACGTAGTCAGCCAAGCGGTGTATACGCACCCAGTGAATGGACTGATCGGTGCGATAGCTTTCTCGGACCGGCTCCAGATAGCCCGCGCTGTTAAAAAGCACCGAATGACAGTTCATGCACGTTTTGGTCGGTGGAACGCCCGCCGTCGCGGAAAACTCGACGCCCGTATGGCAGTATCGGCAATCAATACCGTCGTCACCCACATGGTGCTTATGACTGAACTGAATGGGCTGATCACGCGTTACATTTTGATTCGTGAAATAGGGAGCACGCGCCGCCAAGAGAACACCTGTCAGCGCCAAAGCCGCCAGAAAAGCTGACGCAAAGACACTGAAACGGGAGATGAAATTCGTGCTGCGGTGAAAAATCTGCGCCATGTTTATGTATGCACGTTGGAGGTGAGCGCTCCGGAAGGGAGCGGCTACCTAGGCGACCAAATCCTATCCGGGATGTGCGGGCCCGAGTCCAATTTTTGACGCGATGAGTTTCCATCAAAACTTTCTGGAATGCAACTGTCCACCTCCTTTTTCGCCACTTTTTGCGAGAATCATGAGGGTTGAAACACGGGAACTGTTCGATAGTCTTGAATTGCCGGAAACAACTTGCGGCCAGTCGGCCCGAATTCGGATTTGAAATTGGCGGAAGATGCACGCAATCGTTCCATTTTGGTCCCGTTTTCTTGCGGATCACAGCAGTACGACATTTGGGCCGTCAGCGCATTCTTCCCCGCAGGCATTTGTCTGATACTTGGCTCGTGTTATCTTAGAGAGACCCTTCGCCGCACCGCTCGCGGCGGAGTCTATCCGCTTCGCGCGGTCAGGGTGATTTTTTCTCTCGACGTCTTTGCGAAGCGGAGCGCGTCACTGCTGGGGCGTGGTCCAATCGGTAGGACACCTCACTGTTAATGAGGACGGTGAAGGTTCGAATCCTTCCGCCCCAGCCAATTTTCCTCCGTTTGAGAATATCCATGGAGTCGCTTGTGTTTTTACCGATTCTCATATTCTTTCGTTCGAGCCAATTTCGCTGGTTCCCAACCCGAAAAGCAGGATCAATAGAGTGGGAGATGACTTACGGCTCGGAAATCGGAAGCCAGCTTGTTGCCGATCCTAAAAATCGCAGAGCGGTCCTTAAGAGAGCGAGTAGTGAACGAAGATTGGAGCTGGTCAAGCAAGAATGTAATTCTCCGCGAGCTTCTGGAAACCGTTTACCTGATGCGCTTGCCATTCAGCGTCTTGACGAAGTTCCCGAACCATAATAGCTGCTACTCCGGGAGCCATTTCCGAGGCCGCGCGCGCATTTAGAAAGAGAGCTCGCGTGCGGCGCGCGAGGACGTCCTCCACGGTACGCGCCATTTCCACACGGGTCGCCCAAACGACCTCAGCGCCACAGTATGGCAGGGCCGAATGCAATGGTTCCCCCAGACTTGGATCCTTTCGAATCAAACTCTGGATTTCCAGGCTATCGGACCCGTATACGGCAAGATTCTCAAATTTTTCTGAACGCTGGTGGAACCCGTGAATATGGAGGTGCAGAGTGGCCGAGGGAGTTTGGGGGAGCTGTGCCAGCGTGGCGGCTTGATTGATGCAATCCTCGGCCATCTTTCGATAGGTGGTCCATTTGCCGCCCGCGATACTCAGTAGTCCTGAATCATCAATGCGAATGGCGTGGTCTCGCGAAATCACCGCCGTGTTTCCGGCGCCTGCGCTACTCACCAGCGGCCGGATGCCCACAAAGACACTCAACACGTCATGGCGGGTTGGTGGTTTGTGAAGATACTGGCCGGCAGTCTCAAGGATAAAGTCAATTTCTTCGGATAGCGGGAGGGGTTCCAGGGAAGTCGCGGCAATTGGAGTATCGGTGGTACCCACAAGCGTATGACCATTCCAGGGAATGGCGAACATCACGCGACCATCAGCAGTGTGAGGAACCATGATCGCGCTATCGCCCGGTAAGAATGAGCGGTCGAAGACCAGGTGCACTCCCTGGCTCGGCGCGATCATCGGCGTGATCTGCGGGTCAGCTAGGCGGCGCACGCTATCGCAGAAGGGGCCGGTGGCATTGATCACGACCTTGGCCATAACCTGGAGTCTTTGACTGGTCTCGAGTTCCTGGACCTCCACTCCTTCAATAAATCCGGCCGTCCCCTTGATCAGACCAGTCACCTGTGCATAGTTCAACAAAGTGGCGCCGAGCTCTGCGGCCGTTTGTACAAGGCTGATTAAAAGTCGAGAATCGTCAAACTGGCCGTCGTAGTACATCACTCCACCGCGCAAACCGTCAGTTTTGATCGTGGGCAGGCGCGTGACCGTCTCTTCCAGCGACAAGAGTTGCGACTTTCCAAAACCATACTCGCCAGCAAGCAAATCGTAGATCTTCAGTCCCAGACCATAAAAAGGGGCTTCCCACCAGTCGTATCGCGGCACAACGAAGGCGAGATCGTTGACCAGGTGGGGAGCATTTTGACGAAGAATGCCGCGTTCGCGCAGCGCCTCCATGACCAGCGTAATGTTTCCCTGCTCCAGATAACGAACTCCTCCATGAACTAGCTTGGTGCTGCGGCTGGATGTGCCTTTGCCAAAGTCGCTCTGCTCCAAAAGCAGGACTTCGTACCCGCGCGAGGCGGCGTCCACGGCGCTGCCAACGCCCGTAGCACCCCCTCCGATGATGATCATGTCCCAAGGCTCGGCACGGTCGAAGACGCGATGCAGCATCTCCTGACGATTCATGACTGTTCCCCGACCTCCCATCTCTTCGAGCGCGACAATGCTTCGCTCCACCTCTGACGCAACGATTCCGCTTGAGAGCGCTTCATTTGGGGCACAAACCGCCGCTCGGGCCTGGGAATGCTAGCGATTTCCTTGAGATCTCCCCAGAATCCAACGCCGAGCCCCGCGAGGTAGGCCGCTCCGAGAGCGGTGGTCTCCGTCTGTTCTGGGCGCACCACCGGAATGCCAAGAATGTCTGATTGGAATTGCATGAGAGTATCATTTCTCGCTGCGCCGCCATCCACCCGCAACTCAGGGAGAGGAGCGCCTGAGTCGGATTGCATGGCGTCCAGCAAATCCGCAACCTGATAAGCAATGCTCTCGACCGCAGCCCTGGCGACGTGGGCAGCGGTTGTACCGCGAGTCAGGCCGAGGATCGCGCCACGAGCATAGGGGTCCCAATGGGGCGCGCCCAGGCCGACAAACGCAGGCACGAGGTAAACTCCTCCATTGTCGGGAACTGAGGCCGCCAAGGATTCCACCTCCCTTGAGCTGCGAATCAATCCCAGGCCATCGCGCAACCACTGCACTACGGCGCCGCCAATGAAGACGCTACCCTCCAGCGCGTATGCGATGTTCTGTCCCAGTTTCCAGGCCACGGTCGTCAGCAGGCGATTGGAAGAAGGAACCGCCCGATTTCCGATGTTTTGCAGCATGAAACATCCGGTTCCATAAGTATTTTTTGTGAGCCCCGGCGTGGTGCATTGCTGCCCAAACAGAGACGATTGCTGGTCACCCGCCATGCCGGCGATCTTAATTCCGCCCAGTCCCAGGGTGGTTGCCACTTCCGCATAGACCTCGCTACAAGCGCGCACTTCGGGCATCAACGAACGGGGAATGCGAAGGAGACGTAGGAGTTCATCGTCCCAACAACCTGTGCGGATATCGAGCAACATAGTTCGAGAAGCGTTACTCGCGTCGCTAACATGAGTGCGCCCGTTCGTCAGCTTCCACACCAACCAGGAATCTATGGTGCCGAACGCGAGCTTTCCGGCGTCCGCGAGTGCGCGCGTGCCTGGCACGTTGTCCAGGATCCAGGCAATCTTGGTGCCGGAAAAATAAGAGTCAATCACCAGGCCCGTGCGCTGTTTAATCAGGGGTTCGTGCCCTGCCGCTTTGAGCTGATCGCAAAAACCAGCGGTGCGGCGGTCCTGCCACACGATGGCGTTGTAGACAGGTTTGCCGGTTTCGCGATCCCAAACGACGGTGGTTTCACGTTGATTGGTGATGCCGATGGCGGCAATATCTCTCGGGCCCGCATCCACCCGGCTCAGGGCCTCCACGGCAACACTGATTTGCGAACTCCAGATCTCTTCCGGATCGTGTTCGACCCACCCCGGTTGGGGAAATACTTGTTTGAATTCGCGTTGTCCTACGGAGCGGACGGTGCCTTCATGATCGAACACGAGGGCGCGGGAACTCGTCGTGCCTTGGTCTAAAGCGAGAATAAATCCCATGACGTACTCCTCTTCGTTTCGGTTTCGACAGGCCTAACCATAGCTTCACAGGAAACAGAGCACCACTACAGCTCCGGCGCCGCAGCCTGAGGCTGTCTCAGGAATGTTCCAAGTCTTTCACTGAATTGTGCTGCGGCCACCTCCGTAAGATGCAGACGATCCGCAAACATCTGATCACCCGCCATCCAGCGGCTGGCGTCGATGAAGGTGACTTGTTGTGCCTCCAAAAGAGCGCGGAGATGCGTGCAATATTCCTCCCAGGCGGGCGCATCGTAGAAAAATTGCAAATGCGACGGGTGCATCGGCATTTCAACAAAAACAACCTTGATCCCTGCCCCCGTTGCTTGTCCTATCAATTCACGGATGGCTCCGACCAAGTCCTCCTGGGTTCCCGCTTCACACTTGCGAACGAATTCCGCGGTATCACTCGACTCCAACAGCGTGAAGTCGCCGGCCCTTCCAAAACGGTTGACCTGCTCCATGGGCATACCTGTCTGCCCAAGTTTTCGGCGCAACAACTCGACCTTCGCCCAGATGGCGCTCCTGTCCACCATCATCGGAAAATGGCGCATCAATTCGAACTCCGCGCGGTCGCGCCACGATAACTGGTAAAAGCGAAGCCCATATTCGGGTTCCACGTAGTAGAGCATGTCGCGATTGCCGATGAAATCACGCGTGGCAAATTTCAAAGGCTCGGTCAGTTGTTGATCGTAAAATCCATACACCAGGATTCGCGGTTGCATCCCGTGGGATCTTGCATAACGAAATAGGAGTAGCTGTTCAACGGGCGACGAAGATCCCAACCCCACATTTACCGAGCCTCTCTCTTTTTCGACGCCCAAGCCGGCATCGAATGCCGACTCATCGAAGCCCGCCGCGATCAGCGAATTTCCGATCGCTATGACACTCGCGTCCTTTGCCCGGCGCGCGTGCGCCATCACCCGGCGGGGCAGCGAATTTCTAGTAAGCACCGCGACGGTAGCATTGATCGCGACCAGAGCGATCGCAAGCACGCACAGCATCGAGAGAAGTCTGTATTTCGAGAAAAACATCAAGCTCCTGGCAGTCTCAAAAATCGATATAGATGAATTTCGAGCTTTGCCCCGAAAAAATGAAGATGAGCCCCGCTAGGAGCCCCCACCACAGGCCCCAGAACCAGACGTTAGAAAGAGTGATAGGGAATCCCGCCGGTGGCTCGTCCTGCGCTCCACCGAGGTATTCCAGCAAGTGTTTGATCCACTCAAGTCTCATTACGGTTTTCACCCCACAAATAGACGCTTCAAGAAAAATAAGGCTGTTTTCACATCCATACAGAAGAAGGCCCACGCTAGATTCACGCAGACAAATGTCAGCAAGCCCGACGCAAGCCGGCCCACTCGCGTCGGCTCGGCGTCGCCGCGAACCCTGCGCCACCATCGATGCACCGCCAGCATGATGCCGTGCAGAAGGCCCCACACAATAAAATTGACTCCCGCGCCATGCCAGATTCCACTCACCAGCATCGTTACCAGCAGGTTCGCGTAAATACGTTGAACCTTCACCCGCGACCCTCCCAGCGGAATGAACACGTAGTCCACAAGCCAGGTGGAGAGCGAAATGTGCCAATGCCTCCAAAAGTCGGAGATGTCTGTCTGCAAATAGGGCCAATCGAAGTTTTCTGGAACTTTGATCCCAAAAAGACGCGCCGATCCGATCGCGATGTCCGAATAAGCCGAAAAGTCGGCATAAATCTTGATCCCGTAGGCCAAGATCCACAAAGGCAGGACGCCGCGGTTCGCACGCGCGATATCGACAACGTTCAGGTGATTCGTATACGCGGTGAGAACATCCGCCACCGCGAACTTCTTCACCAACCCCGCGAGGATGCGCGTGATGCCGCGCTGCCAATCCAGCACCCAATCGAGCGAAATATCGCGAAGTTTCGGAAGAAAATCCTGGTACCGCTTGATCGGCCCAGCCACCATCGTCGGGAAAAACAAAATGAAGGCCATGTACTCGCCGACCGTGCCTTCTTCGGTTCGGCCTTTGTAGCGATCTACCGCGTAGTGCAGGAATTCAAACGTAAAGAACGAGATGCCGAGCGGCAGGAATGCGTTATGCCAGTAGAAAGGGTTATGTGCCGGAACTGGCCAAACCAGACTCGTCAGGAAATTCCGGTACTTGAACACCGCCAGAAACAATATCGTCTGGAGTACCCCGACAGCACAAAACCATGATCCAGGCTTGTAGAATCGGCTGACCAGAGACTCCCAAAGGAAAATGCCCAGGCAAGCCGCGCCGATGAGTCCACCCAACTGTGTGTAGGAGAAATACAGAAAAAAGAGGCTGCCGCTTCCGAGAACCACCCAAGGGCGGTAGCGTGTATTCAAAACCCGAAACAACATGGCACTGGGTAAGAGAAAAAAAAGGTAGTAGTCCCAAGTATTGAAGATCATGCGTACGCGAAGGCTTTCGTCGTCCGCTGGCTGCGAATCATTTTCCCAACTTGCGCGAACTCTATCCGACTATGTTCGACTTGGCCATGAAGGCAGACTGGATGCAATTCGTACGGTCCGACGTCAATCCTTTGCTGTGGGCAGCCCGGCTTCGACCCAACCCCTCCAGCCGCCGTCCATCGATTCCACGTTGGTATAGCCCATCTTCTGCAAGTTTTCTGCTGCCAGCGCCGAGCGAAAACCTCCGCCGCAATACAAAATCAGTTTTGCGTTCGTGTCGGGCACGCGCTGTTCGATATCCCTCTCAATAATGCCTTTGCCGAGGTGCACCGCACCGGGCAGATGCCCCTTTGCCCACTCGTTGTCTTCGCGCACATCGATGAGCAGAAATTTCTCTCCCGCGTCGCTGCGGCGTTTCACGTCCGCCACATTTGTCTCCTTCACGTTCTTCTTGGCATCCTGCACCAACTTCAGAAACTGCGATGAGTGCGCCATCTGCGTCTCCCTTTCCGAATTCGCCCGACGGGAAAGCCTAGCACACGCGCCGCGTCTCCAGTCCATGCTTCATCGCTGGGAGCTCGCCGCAGCTGCCGGCGATTTGGCCGGCGCGCCTTTGGCCGCCATCGAGCGCACCAGATTCACCAGGTTCCAGCGCAGCTTCTCCGGCTGCCGGTCTCCTTCACCCATCATTTTTCCTTTGCCTTTGGTAATGATGTAAAAAATCTCGCCGTCTGTTTTGCCTTCGAGGGCCGTGGGATCTTTCCACTCATGCATGGTCAGCTTCATCGATTCCACGACTTCACCTTTACCGTCGCCATGCTCGCCGTGGCACATCGCGCAGTCATACTTGAAGACGCGGCGCGCCTCCGCCAACCCCTCCGGCGTTGGTTTCACCGGATTCTTCCGCGAGATGTCTTCCGGAGTAATTTTGTAGTCGTCCGCCGGCGCTTGGGCTGGAGTCGAACTTTCTTGCGCCGCACTCCAGGGCACGGCCGACACACCAAAACAAACCAGCAGAAACGCACCCGCAACAGGGAGAGAGCGCCTCATACGTACCTCCTGATAGACGAAACGACCGAGGAAACCACCACGCTTAGATCGTAAGCGAATTTTACTCCCGGGTGGATGGCAAAAGATAGCCGAGGAGAATTCAGTGTAGTGCAGTCGTTAATGTGGTCTGGAGGCCGTCTTTTTCACAGGCACAGCGCATGTCCGGCCGACTTCCAATCCGCGAAATCCCGCGCGGAACCGGCTTGATTCACGTACGCGCGTTCGCAACCCATCGATCGCCGGAGGAATCGGAGGATGCGCGACACCGCGAATCACAAAGATCATCAACGCTGCTTCGCCCGGTGAATCGACGCTCGACGTAATCCCAACGCCCTGCACTCCCGGCTGCCTCATCCATTCCTTCGCATGCGCCGAGCGAACCACGTTCGCACGTCGCATCTCCGCAGCGCCGAGCGAATACACCAGCTGCGGCAGCGTCGCGGCTTGCTCGTTGACCGAGGTATCCGCCACGGAAATCGCTCCCCGGCGCGCGAACAAATCGCCCTCCACGATCTGCGTCCGAATGCCATTCACCTGCGCGGGAAGATTCGTGCGAGGCTGCCCTCTGGTCACAAAAAATACGATCGCAGGCTCAACAGGATTGTCGAGGCTCGCTCCCACGCCAACAGCTTGCACCTCTGGATAGGCCAGCAACGCCGGAGCCTGCGCGTCGCGAACCGCCACTGCTTTCTGCAGAACCTCGGCCGTCAGTGATGCAGGCTGGACCGTTTTCGAGGCAGCCTGCGGTGCCGTTGGTAAAGTGCAACCAACCACCGGATGCGCCGATCCGCCAACAAAGGTTACGGCGTTGCCACCGCTTGCGAAGAAATTCAGCACCGGCGCCACCGGATTTGCCACCGTGTCGGTGTCCGACCCCCCATAAAGCAGCGCTACTGGATCGGCGGTATCCTGCGAAACGATCAACGAACCCGAATCGCCCTCGGCGCCGAATCCTCCGCCCGCAACATCTACCTGGTTGTTGTAATCCACCGTGAATGTAGCTCCGGTTCCGTCGCAACTCTTGTTGTATTCCACGCTGGTGTTGACGTTGACCGACAGTACTGTCGAGCACGTCAGCCCCGTCGATCTGCCACTCTTCGCGACTGGCATGTTGAGCGTTGCGACCAAGCCCGTCCCCGCATTTGGCGCCCCAGGCAACGGCACGCCGTTGGAGTCCGCCGTCGCGCCCAGATAAAGTATATTTCCGGTCGGATCCACTTGCCCCGACACCACCTGCGCGATCGCCGCATCGATATTCGCCGACGAAGGCGTTTTGTCTTCCCCCTCCAGATTCACGAACTGCGTGAGGGTCGCGACCGTGGTCGCCTGCGTCTTATCGCATTGCGCATCGATCAAGCCCGGCTGCACGATCGGATCGCCTAGCGTCGCCGTGTCGCTTTTCGCCAGCACGTGATTGTTGCTTAAAATAAATTGAGTTCCGCCGCGGGTCACCAATGAGCCCAGCGTTCCAGCACAGCATGTAATACTGTGGTTTGTCGGATTCGAGATGAAGTCGTTGCCGTTCCCACCCGAGGTCCCGAGTTCAATCGCACCGCTCTGCTTGCTTTGATTCCCTGGCACGATGGTCACCGTCGATGACCCCGATGCCGTTAGATCTGCCTGGGATATGGCCGTCACCGTCAAGGTCGTTGTGATCACGTCGCCCATGCCGTTGGAGATCGTGGGCACATTCCCTGACGCCACATAAAAACCCGACGCCGAGATAAATCCCGTGGTTCGGCTTCCGCCTGTCGCTCCGTTCACCTGCCAGGTCACGCCCACATTCGCCGTGCCGCTCACGCTCGCCGTGAATTGCTGCGTGCCGTAATTGGCCAGACTCACTGCCGCGGGAGACACCGTGACGGTAACGTTGGACGGTCCGGACGTCGTCGTTATCGTCAGCGTCGCTGACCCGGATTTCGTCGTGTCTTTCTGCGAAGTAGCCGTAACTGTCACTTGCGCCGGCGCGGGCACCGTGGCTGGGGCGGTATACAGTCCGGTGCTCGAGATGGTGCCATTCGCACTGCCGCCCGCAACGCTCCAGGTGACTGCAGTGTTAAACGTTCCGGTTACCGTCGCGGTCATCTGCTGGCTCGTCGCTACCACGATGTCCACGCCGGTAGGCGTAACCGCGACAGCTACGACCTGCCCTGCCGTGCCGCTCTTGCACCCGGCAAGGGTCACTACGGCCGCCAATGACAGCAGTGAGAGCGCACGTTTCATGAGAGGCCCGAACTCTGGGGTATTTGTACTCTAGCAGAGGAAAACTTGCGACTATTGAAGACGGCGGCCGGTGTTACCTAAGTGGGAATGCCCTTTTGGCTAAATAGCCCGCACACTCATTGTATAGGCGCGGCGATGGTTTACCCTGAGGCCTCGAAGGGTGCGCCCCAAAGGCCAAGACCGATCCCGCGAGCGGCCAAGACCCGGGCCGCCTACTCCAGATCCCTCCAATTCGCGCCCACCCCAATCTCCACCACCAAGGGCACCGCCAGCTTGTGCACATTCTCCATTTCGTCGCGCACTAGCTCCGTCAACGCCTGCGTCTCCCTCTCCGGCGCCTCAAAGAGCAACTCGTCGTGCACCTGCAAAATCATCTTCGCCTCAAACTTTTCCTTTGCCAGCCGTGCGTCAATCGAGATCATCGCCAGCTTGATCAAATCGGCCGCCGTGCCTTGCAGCGGTGAATTCAGCGCCGTGCGCTCCGCGAAATTGCGAAGCTGCACCTGCGGCGAATTGATTTCCGGAATCGGCCGGATGCGCCCAAACAAGGTCTTCGCCATCTCGGTCTTTCGCGTCTCCGCCAGGGAATTGTCCAGATACTCCTTGACTCCGCGATATCGCGCAAAATAAGCATTGATAAACTGCGCCGCTTCTTTTTGGGGGATGCCCAAATTCTGCGCCAATCCAAACGGCGACAAGCCATAAATAATCCCGAAATTGATGACCTTCGCCGCACGCCTGTGTTCCGCGGTTTGCCCCATCGGCCCCACGCCAAACACTTCCTGCGCGGTCCGCGCGTGAATGTCCTCGGCGTTACGAAATGCCTGCAGCAGAACCGGATCGTTCGAAAAATGCGCCATCACCCGCAGTTCGATCTGTGAGTAGTCCGCCGCGAGCAGCACGTTTCCCGGGCCGGCCACAAACGCGGCACGAATCTGTCGCCCCAATTCCGTCCGGATGGGAATGTTCTGCAAATTGGGATCAGAAGAACTCAGGCGTCCGGTCGCGGTTCCCGTCAGCGAAAAACTCGTATGCAGCCGCCCGGTTTCGCGATGAATCAGCTTTGGCAGCGTGTCGACATAGGTGGACTTGAGCTTCGCCACCTCGCGGTACTCGATGATCTTCGCGGGCATCGCATGCTGCTCCGCCAAATCTTCAAGCACATCCGCCGCCGTCGAACGTACCCGGCCGCGCCCGCGGCGAAACGGTCCTTGCAGGTTCAGCTTGTCGAATAAAATCTCGGCAAGCTGCGTCGGTGAGTTGACGTTGAACTCCACACCGGCAAGTTCCCAGATTTCCTTCTCAAGCCGCCGGACTTCTTTCTCCATCGTCAGCGACATCGCATCCAGCGCCTTTGGATCGACGCGGATGCCGGCTCGCTCCACTTCAGCGAGCACCGCCGCCATCGGCAGATCGATCTTCTCGTACGCGGCCGTCAGCTCCTGCGCTTCCACGCTGGCTCGCAATACGGGCGCCAGCCGGTGCAAATAGTCCGCGCGCTCGCCTGCCCCACCTCCGATCATCACGTTGAACTGTCGCATCACAACATCCGCAAAATTGTGATTCCCGGTTGTCGGCCTCAGCAAATAGGAATAGATCTGCGTCGCGTGCTGGATATTCGCTGCCCGCCCTCCCAATATCTGGAATAGTTTTGGATCATGTACGATTTTCGGCCGCTTGGGATCCGCAAGCAGCGGAGCCAGCGCCTTAAGCGCCTCCCCCTTCTCATCCATCCACACCGACCGGCCTTCCCCGGCCTTGGACGAAACCTCGATGGAGGCCACCCGCGTCCCGAATCCCTCAGCTTCGCGGTTGCCCTCTTCCAGGTTGAACCACACCGAGATAGGCGCTTTCGCCGGCAACTTCGCCAGGTAGCCGCGAAACTCCTCCACGGTAGCGAACTGCAGGTAGTCGGTCTTGACCGCCGCCTGCTCGTTCGCCGCAGCGGTCGCCACCGCCTCGGCTCCCAACTCTTTCAACATCGAATTGAAGCCCAACTCCCGGTAAAGCGCAGTGAGCGCCGCCACGTCCGGCTCTCGCCGCAGCATCTTCTCCAGCTCCAGCGTCACCGGCACATCCGTCGCGATCTTCGCCAACTGCTTCGACAGCAGCACTTGTTCTCTCTGCTGCTGCAATGCTTCGCGATACCTCTTGTTCGGCACCTCCGCGGCATGCTCCAAAGCATTTTCCACGTTTCCATATTTCTGGATCAGCTCCGCCGCTCCCTTTTCGCCGATTCCTTTTGCCCCGGGAATGTTGTCGATGCTGTCGCCGAACAGCGCCATGTAATCGACAACCTGCTCGGGCTCGACCCCCAGGATCTCCTTGACCTTCACCGCATCGACGATCACATCGTTCTTGATTCCTCCCGTGCCCGCGCGCAGCACGCGAATACCGTCGCCGACGAGTTGCATCATGTCCTTGTCGTTCGTGATCAACAGTACGTCTAGCTTTTGTTTCGCGGCTTGCTCCGCCAACGCGCCCAGAATGTCATCCGCCTCGTAGCCGTCATATTCCAGAATTGGCAGTTGCAAAGCCTCGCACAAACGTCGGACGTACGGTAGCTGCTGGGACAATTCGTCAGGCATCGGCGCCCGGTGCGCTTTGTATTTCTCGAAGAGTTTGTCGCGAAAGGTGGGCTTCGAGGTGTCGAACACCACGCCCACGTAGTCCGGCTGATAATCCTTCAACAGCCGCCGAAGAATATTGTTGAACAGGAACGGAACCTTCGTGGGCATACCAGAAGGCGCATTCATGCGCACCATCGGGGCAAAGAACGCCCGATAGATATGCGCCATCGCATCAACTAGAAAGAGTTTCTTACGAGCAACAGGCATCCCGCCGAGTATAGCAAAGCACCGTCAGTACCCTCCGTGTCTTGCACCGGGAGCATGGTGAAGTTTTTTTGGGTGATGTCCGACGCCCGTTCGAGACTGGCAGATTACAAATGGGAACCTTTGCGCCGAACGAGCAATCGTTGCGCTAATGGATCGTTGTCTCTCGTTATGCTATTGGCCCGACGGTTCGGAGGCCGGTGCTTGCTCGACTAGCAACATTTGGGTGCCGCCGTCCAAATGCACGCTCTTTCCACTCGAGACCACCACCGACGCCGGACGGTTGTTGGCCAGTTCAGCCTTTAGCGTAATACCGGGCAGACCGATAACGCCGCGACTTTTTGCATCAAGGGGCTGCGGAGGAGCGGAGCTCGCACCGGGCTCGATTCCACCTGTTGATGCTTGCGGTGTGGGCGGTGGCGCATTTCGCATCGGCGACGTTTGCGTCGTACCGAGATTGGGAGTCGTGCCCAAATCACTAGGCGCCGAGAAGCTCACTGGCCCCGCCACCGCTCGGATGATTACATTCAACGGTATTTCACCACCGTCCTTCAGAAAAGCTTTGTCGAATTGAATTCCCAACGCGGATTCATTTCCACCCTTACTGCGGGCCGTTGCTTGGGTGACATGCCCCTCAATCTTGGCGCCCTTCGGCAGGATCAACCGATCGTCTGTCGACTTCAACGGTTCCAAAGTGTGCGCCGTGATCGGGTCCCCTACTTTGGTTTTCTTCGAGTCAATGCTGGAGTTCAATTCCACGGGGATCGTAGAACCAGGAGCCAGCGAAGCTTCGGTCTGTCCGCTCCTTCCCGCGTTGCTGGCGTCTTGGGCCAAAGTCGGCAGGCCAAAGGTGCTGATCGCCAAGCCGGCGCTCATTGCCGCAAGTAGCGTTAACCCACTGAATTTCATGAAGATGCCTCCGAGGGGGGAACTCTGCAGGCTGGTGAGGTGCTACTGCGGGTCCAGATCGCTTGAGGAAGAATTCGGCGCCTCAGAGTCCGCGTTAGGCGGTGGCTGGACGACCAGCAACAAGTGTGTGCCAGCATCAAGATGCAGGTTTTTCTTGGACGACAGTAGCACCGTACCGTGCGACCCTTCCGATGTCGGCGTGTAGACCTTCAAGTCCGGCCGACCAAACGCTCCCTTGCTGTCTAAGGAAAACAGGCCGGCCGACGTGAATTCGCCCGTCGCCGCGAGACCCGGCATGAGAGGCGGTCGCACCGTCGTGCGCGGCTCCTGATACAGCGTGGATACCACCAGCGCGTCACTCGATTCCGCCGAAGCCGCGCCATCTTCCACGATCGGAACCGCCTGCGCACCCGCGGGTTCGCTCTTCGGCGTACCCAAAGGCATCGGCGCCACCGCTCCTACCGCAAGGGCCTGAATGCCCGCATTCAGGATCACGTCTTGCCCATCCTTAACCGTAGCTTTGTCGAACTGGATAAAAATCGCCGATCCCGCGCCCCCTCGCCCGCCGGACGTCACCCGCACCACATGCCCCACTATTTTCGTGCCCTTGGGGAAAATCACGCACCGCTGGTAGGAGACATCCTCTACCGTTTCGGCAGTTACCGAGTCTCCAGCCTTCGTCTTGCGGGTATCCAGGGTGTCATCCAGGGAGGCGTTAAACGCCGTTCCCACACCCAAAGGGGCGATAACCGGTGCCGGCGCCTGACTCGAGTCCGTTTTGGTTGCTGGTTGGAGATCCGGAGGATTCTGCGCGTTCGCCGTCAACACCAGGAGCGCGCCTGCAAAAAGCACACTTGCCGCAAATTTCATCATGACGCGTTCCCCCTTCCCCGGGAACCGCTATGGCTGGGAACCGCAAAAAATCAGACACCACTACCACGTGGGGCAAGATTGCACGGTAGGAACCAAATAATAAAGCGTTTATTTTTAGGCGCTTAGCGGCACTCCAAAAGTGCCAGGGTGGTTCAAAATGTCGTCCCGGTACTGCAAAAATGCGCCCCTGCCAGGTTGTTGCGACCCCCTTCCGAGGCGGGCGCTTGTCTCCTCGATCTTTCGTTTTGGCAGCCTTCTCCGCTTTCTCCGTCGCGTTCAAGTAACAATCGAAACGGTCAAGCGGTCTCCTGGGCTAAGAAATGACACCGAGCGGCTTTCCAACTTCCGCCAGCGTGTCCGCAGCCCGCAGAAGATCGTCCCTCTTATGAGTGGCGCTCACGATGGCCCGCAATCGCGCCCTCCCTTCCGCGACTGTTGGGAACCCCACCGCTGGCGCAAACACCCCTGCCTCGAACAGCTGCTTCGAAAATTCGAACGCCTTAGCCGCATCGCCCACGTGGATCGGAATGATCGGGGTCTCGCTGGCACTGAACTGAAACCCGCGCTTCTTCAATTCCCGCTTAAAGAACTTGGTATTGGCCCACAGCTTTTTTACCAACCGCTCGCCCTCCGGCGAATCCAGCAAGGTAAACGCAGCTCTGCAAGCCGCCGCGGTAGCCGGCGGATGCGAAGTCGAAAACAGGAACGGCCGCGCCCGCAAGTAAAGAAAATCAATCAGATCCCGCGACCCGCACACATACCCGCCCATTGTGCCGATAGCCTTACTCAATGTCCCGACCTGGATGTGCACCCGCCCATGACAATCGAAGTGGTCAATCGTCCCTCGCCCCCCGCGTCCCAGCACCCCGGAGGCGTGCGCATCATCCACCATCATGATGCAGTTGTACTTTTCCGCCAGATCACAAAGCTTCGGCAGCGGCGCGATATCGCCGTCCATCGAAAACACGCCATCCGTAATGATCAGTTTGTGGCCCTTCCAATCCGCCGTCTCCTGCAAAATCCGCTCGCAATCCCCCACGTCCTTGTGCTTGAACACCTTGATCGTCGCCCGCGAAAGTCGCGCCCCATCGATGATCGACGCATGATTCAATTCGTCCGAGATGATCAAATCTTCCTTGCCCAGAATCGCCGATACCGTCCCCGCATTCGCGGTGAATCCCGACTGAAACACCACGCAAGCCTCAACATTCTTGAACCGCGCGATCTGCTCCTCCAGCTCCATATGCAGCTTCATGGTCCCGGCAATCGTCCGCACCGCGCCAGCCCCAGCCCCATATGTGCGCACCGCCTCAATCTCCGCCTTGCGTAGAGCCTTGTGTGTCGTCAGCCCCAAATAATTGTTCGAAGCCAGATTGATCACTTCCTTGCCGTCAAAAGTAGCAACCGGCTTCTGCTCGCCCTCCAAGACCCGCAACTTCGGCGCCACGCCCTTAGCCCGCAGCTCCCCTAGCGCATCCGCCACAAATTGCAACGGGTTCAATTTTGTAGTCTCCGTCCCCGGCTCTTTTGTAGTCTGCGTCCCAAGCTCTGACATCGCATCGCTCCTAGCCAAACTCTTCGAATCGTCTCCGTGCCCTCTGTGCTCCGACCTCAGTGTCCTCTGCGTTAAATCTTTCTCTTCGCCTTGTCGTTACCTCGTTACGTCATTACCTCTTTACTTCACTCCTTCACTTCACCCCATCCGGATAAAGCAAAATCTTCCCCGCCAACCCACCCTGCAACATCGCAAACGCCCCCTCAAATTTCTCCAACGAAGCCCGCTCCCCGAACAAAGGTTCCAGATTCAACCGCCCAGCCTTCAAAAGCGCAGTCATCTGCACCCACGTCCCATACATCCGCCGCCCATAAATCCCCTGGACCGTCGCCCCTTTGAAAATCACATCGTTCACCAAATCCAGGGGCACTGACTCCGTAGGTATCCCCAGCAATGACGCCCGCCCTCCAGCGCGCAGCGCCTTAAACCCCTGTTGAATCGCGGTTGGATTTCCAGACATCTCCAAGAGCACATCCACCCCAGTCCCATCCGTCTCACTCTTAATGCGCGCCACAGCATCTTCCGCGGCTGGATTAATGACCGCGTCCGCGCCCATCTTCTTCGCCATGGTCCGCCGCTGCTCATTCGTTTCCGTCGCAAAAACAGTAGCGCTTCCGCAAGCCTTCGCCACCGCAATCGACATCAACCCAATCGGCCCGCATCCGGTAACCAAAACTGTCATCCCCGCAATCGGGCCCGCGAGCACGGTGTGGACCGCATTCCCCAGCGGATCCAAAATCGCCCCATAATGTTCCGGAATGCTCGGATCCAGCTTGATAATGTTCGACCCCGGAATCTTCACAAACTCCGCAAACGCCCCGTCCTGATCGATCCCGATAATCTTCAGGTTCTGGCAAACGTGCGCTTCGCCAATGAGGCACTGTCGGCAATGCCCGCAGTTGACATGCATCTCCGCGCTGACAAAATCCCCCGCACGCACCGCCGTCACTTCATCCCCGGCACGCTCCACGACGCCGCAAAATTCGTGCCCCAACGTCACCGGCGGCTTGATCCGTCCCTGCGACCACCGGTCCCACCCATAAATGTGCAAATCTGTCCCGCAGATCGACGCCGTTCGAACGCGCACCAGCACATCCGTCGGTCCGATCGCAGGCACTTTAGCTGTCTCAAAGGAAAGCCCGCGCGCAGGCTGCATCTTGCGCAATGCTTTCATGGTAGTCGTCATCGTGGAGGTTAAATCGCTGAATAAAAACGCCACAGCGTGAATTCCATGCTAGCACACCACGCCGAAAGCTCACGCCCGCCCTGAACCAATCTAACCGCTGACCGCTCTCATTCGTCTTTATATCTCCATCACCCTGGAAGCGCCCTCGAGGCTCCTGAGCCGCTACAGGATTCGAGGGAACTTGCGGCGTTGGAGCTTCGTAAAGCTCTGTGAGGCACACATGCACGACCTTCTAGCCAATCTTCGCTACGCCGTGCGACAGTTCCGGCTGTCCCCCATCTTCACCGCGGCCGCGGTTCTCACCCTCGCCCTCGGCATCGGCGGCACCACCGCCATCTTCACCCTCATCCACGCCGTAATGCTCCGCTCCCTCCCGGTTTCCGACCCCGCCCGCCTCTACCGCATCGGCGAAGGCGACGATTGCTGCGTCGAAGGCGGCCCGCAAGACAAGTGGGGCATGTTCCCCTACTCCCTCTTCCTGCGCCTGAAGGCCCAAGCACCCGAGTTTGAAGAACTCGCCGCCTTCCAAGCCGGCGCCTGGCGTGCCACCGCCCGTCGCGAAGGTGTCGAGTCTGCCGCCCGCCCGCTACGCTCTGAATATGTGACCGGAAACTATTTCTCCACCTTAGGTGTAGGTGCGTTCGCGGGTCGCGTCCTCACACCCAATGACGATACGCCCTCCTCTGCCCCGGTTGCTGTTCTCAGTCATCGCGCCTGGCAAACCACCTATGGCGGCGATACCTCCGTCCTCGGTTCCACGTTTGCGGTCCAGGGCCATCCGTTCACCATCGTCGGCATCGCGCCTCCCGGCTTCTTCGGCGAGACCCTGGACAGCGACCCTCCCGACATCTGGATTCCCCTTCAACAGGAAGCCGTCATTAGTGGCGATACCGCACTCCTGCATCAGGAATTCGCCGCTTGGCTTCGCGTCATCGGCCGCCTCCGCCCCGGAGCTACCACCACCGGAATTGCTCCCCGTCTCACCGGCGTCCTCCGCCAGTGGATGCAGTTCGACGCCGGTTATCCGCCGAACTGGGACATCGTCAGTCAGCTGCCCAAGCAGGTCATCAACATCGTTCCCGCGGGGGCCGGCGTCGCCGTCATGAAAGAACAATACGGTCGAAGCCTGCAAATCCTGCTGGCCGTCTGCGGCATCGTGTTGCTCATCGCCTGCGCCAATGTCGCGAACTTGCTGCTGGCTCGCGCGGTCAACCGTCGCGGCCAAACCGCCGTGCGCCTCGCCGTCGGTGCAACGCCCCGCCAGATCATCACGCAAGCTCTGACCGAAAGCATCTTGCTCGCGGTTGCGGGCGGCTTTGCCGGCCTTGTAGTCGCCGTTGGAGCCGCGCGCCTGCTGCTTGCGCTTGCCTTTCACAGCGCGCATTTTCTTCCCATCAGTGCCGCGCCTTCGCTCGTCGTCCTGGCCTTTGCCTTTGCTCTGGCGCTGATCACCGGCATCATTTTCGGCGCAGCACCCGCATGGTTCGCAACACGCACCGATCCCGCCGACGCTCTCCGAGGCACCGGTCGCGGCAACACCGACCGCTCCTCCTTTGCCCGCAAAGCACTGCTTGTCGTGCAAGCCACTCTTTCGGTAGTTCTCGTCGCCGGTGCCACCATGCTTGGCCGCAGCCTCAACAAACTCGAGCATCAGGATTTCGGCTTCCAGGTCCCCAACCGCGTCGAGGTCGAAGTGCTCCAACCGTCTTCGGACCTCCCCATCCCGAGCCTGCTCGCCCGCTATCGCCAGCTCGATGACACCCTCAACCATCTTCCCGGGATCCAAAGCGCCAACCTCGCCATGTACAATCCGCTCACCGACAATTGGGGCGAACTCATCATGATCGCCGGACATCCCCCGGGCCAGATGGACAACGAGTCAGGATCGTCGTGGGATCGCGTCGGCGCCAACTATTTGCAGGATCTCGGTGTTCCCTTGATTCGGGGCCGCTACTTCACTCCGGCCGATAATGAAACCACTGCCCCGGTGGCCGTCGTAAATCAAGCCTTCGTCAAACGCTTCTTCAAAAATAACGAAGATCCCATCGATCACCACTTCGGCCTCGACGTCCCGGAACTCGCAGGAACCTTCCGTATCGTCGGCATCGTAGGCGATGCCAAGTTCGCAGGATTCGCACTCCAGAAGCCCGCCCGTCCCATGTTCTACGTTCCGATAATGCAAAACGTGAAATACGAAAATGAACTGATGAAAAAACTGGAGACTCGCTCCCACCATCTGGAAGGAATCTTGCTCATCACCAAGACACCCACGGGCACGCTCGAACCTCTGGTCACTCGCGCCTTGGCGGATGTCGATCCCGACATGACCATCATCAGCATTCGCACCATGCAAGAGCAAATCGATCTTTCCTTCGACCAGGAACGCGCCGTAGCTAGCCTCGCAGGCCTCTTCGGCGTAATCGCTCTTATCCTTGCCGCCATCGGCCTCTATGGCGTAACCGCCTATTCCGTTGCTCAGCGCACGAACGAAATCGGCATTCGCATGGTGCTGGGCGCCGACCGCATAAACGTTTTCAAACTAGTCTTAAGTGGCGCATTCAAGCGCGTCTTGGTGGGTTTGCTTCTCGGTCTGCCGCTGGCGGTAGGAGCCGGCCGCCTCATCTCCGCCCAACTCTACGGCGTCCCCTCCTGGGACCCCTTCGCCCTGACCATAGCCGCGGCTGCGTTAGCCCTATGCTCGTTCGTAGCCGCGCTGATCCCCGCCAACCGCGCCGCTTCCATCCAACCGATGAACGCCCTCCGCACAGAGTAAATGCGCCGATGTAGCCGCCGGGCTTCAGTCCGGCGCTTCAACCCTGCGGGCTCTCGCGCAAAAAGATAAGAATATCCAGAGTGTAAGCTGCTGAGGAAAAAACTGCACTCGACTAGCATCGAGCTTCTGATCGGTACCTGTTTTATGCCCCTTGCTCAAGGCACCGTCACCACGACTTCTGCCGAGTCGAAACTCTCCCTCCCCTTTGCATCCACCGCTCGCGCCATATAGTAGTAAGTTGTTCCGCCCAGTACGGTCTCGTCTTTGTAGCTAGTCTGCCCCGTAACCAGCGCCCGATTTATCTTCTCGTAGCCCCGGCCATTCATCGTTCTCCGATAAACATCGTACCCAATCACGGGCGAAGTGCTGGCATCCCAGGTGAGCTTCACCGAGAGTTTGTGCGGTCTCGCGCCGGCCGAAACAGCTGGCTTCGTTCCACTCGTGGCGCTGAACCACACACCCCACAAAACGCAAGCCGCAATGACCGCAATCCCCGTGCACATCTTCCCCCGCAAGGAGATTCGCCCGTGCCGAGCCACCAGGACCAGACACACCGCCAACACGACGCAAACAATCCCGCCAAGCCCAAACATCACGAACCACACTGGAGTAAGAGCTTCAGGCACCAGGCTCGGCAGACCGGCAAATCTTGCCTGGATCCACCGATCAACCCATAGATTTTCGACGAGATACAACGCCAGCAACAACGCCAGCGCCCACGTAATCAGCAAGACTCGGGACTTGACGAAAAATCGGCCGGGAAGCACCAAAGACATCTCGGATCCTTGCCAAGGACTAGGGGGGGCAGCCGCCATCAATGTAATCCATTCCCCCGGTCGAAACCAGTCCGAGCCCAACGATCTTTCTCAGCCAACTTAACGGACGCTACCCTCTTTTACCCTGAGCTTCGAAGGGCTGAGAGGGCGGGGTTGCAGCCAGCCGCTCCCAAACGTGTGACATCCCACACGCGTCACCGACGAGCTTTAACTTCGAATTCACCAATACCGATGTGAACTAAGCCGCGAGTGAATTTAAGATAGTGGCACCGTCGATCACGCCTAATTCCCGACCCCGCTTTCTATCTCCCCTATCCTCCTCCGCAAAAACCTCCGCTCGATATCATTGGTCGCCAACGACAGCGCCCGCCGATACGCCTGTCCAGCCTCAGCCATCCTCCCCAGCCGGCGTAACAAGTCCCCCCGCGCCGCCGGCAGCAAATGAAATTCCCCGAGTTCCCGCCGCTGCTGAAGTTCATCGAGCAACGCCAGCCCCTCTTCCAAAGATCGACCCAGGGCCACTGCCACGGCCCGATTCACTTCGATCACCACCGAAGGCTCCATCCGCAATAACACATCATACAAACCCACGATCTGCCGCCAATCGGTCTCCTTCGCGGTCTTCGCGCCGGCATGCAGAGCCGCAATGGAAGCCTGCACCGTGTAAGCCCCCGCCGCACTGCTCCGCAACGCCGATTCCACTAACTGCGTCCCTTCCTGAATCTGCTCCCACCGCCACAAGCTGCGATCCTGCTCTTCCAGCAAAATCAATTCGCCATCTGCGCTCACTCGAGCATCGCGTCGCGAATCATGCAGTAACATCAACCCCAGCAGCGCTCGCGCCTCGCCTTGTCTCGGCAGGAGTTCGCACAACACCCGCCCCAGCCGGATGGCCTCCGCGCACATCTCCCGCCGGATCAGCGCATCCCCCGTACTGGCCAGGTAACCCTCGTTGAAAATCAGGTAGATCACCAGCAAGACGGCATCGAGCCGGTCGCGCAGATCGTCCTGCAGCGGCACGCGATACGGAATCCCCGCATCGCGAATCTTGCTTTTCGCTCGCACCAACCGCTGCGCCATCGTCGCCACCGGAACCAGGAACGCCCGGGAAATCTCTTCGGTACTCACTCCGCAAACGGTTCGCAGCGTCAGCGCCACCTGCGCCTCAATCGGCAAGGCTGGGTGGCAGCATGTAAAGATCAATCGCAACCGGTCATCGCGAACCATGTCGTCTTCTTCGAAATCGGCGTCCGGCTCGGTCACGGACCGCGCCGATCTGAAAATCTCGACCGATTTCGCCTCCAAACTTCGGTCCCGCCGGATGCGGTCGATAGCCTTGTGCCGCGCCGTAGTAATTAGCCAGGCTCGCGGATTCGTAGGCGTTCCTTCCGCAGGCCACTTTTGCAAAGCGGTAGCGTAAGCCTCCTGCAACATCTCCTCAGCCAAATCAAAATCTCCCACCAGCCGAATCAAAGTAGCCAGGATTCGCCCCGATTCCTCCCGATGCAATTTGTCAAAGTCCATGTACAAAATCCGTTGTAGGGGCACAGCACTGCTGTGCCCCTAGCGCCCAGCCGTAAGCGTCACGCCACGGTTTTCCTGTCGTTGATCTTTCCGTCTTGGAGTTACCAGCGACCAGGCCCGGTCCTACCCGTTAGCCGCCGCCTCCCGCACCACAATCGGCCGCACCTCAATCGACCCCACCTTCGCCGAAGGGATCCGCGCCGCAATCGCAATCGCCTCGTCCAGGTCATTGGCGTTGATCATGTAGAACCCGCCCAATTGTTCCTTGGTCTCCGCAAAAGGACCGTCGGTCGTGACGCGCTTCCCGTCCCGCACGCGCACGGTGGTCGCCGTAGCAACCGGCTTCAGCTGATGCCCCGCCAGGTGCTTCCCCTTTTCCTTGATCTCACTCGTAAACTTGCCGTACTCCTCGTACATCTTGGCCTGGTCGGCCGGGTTCATTTTTTCCAAGACCGCCTCGGAATCGTAAATCAGCAGCAAATATTGCATGGTCGTTTGACCTCCTATCCCATAGTCGAACAGCAATCGTAAAATCGACAGATCGACAAAAAGATACCGAAATTCGTGCCCGACCCCTTGACTTTTCTCGGGGTTGTGGCATAATTGTAGCTAGTTCGATTTTCACTCCAGCGCCGTTCATCGGCGCTTTTTTCATTTCTGGCCTATCCGTTGGCGCTAGGCAGGTTTTATCGAGACTTCCGCTAAATCCCTCAGAATCAACACTTACAAATCTGTATCAAAACACGTAACTTAAACCATCTTTAGAATCAACACTTGTGAAAAAGGACCCGGGGATGGTGATCATTGTTAGCCCGGCGAGATGTGGAGTGCCCTCCGGCGTTAAATACAAACAGCCAAAGAACCACCCGGCTGCCTATCGAATCTGCGTTCCCTGCGCCGATGCCAGCGCCCAGTAGCCGTCCTGCGCCACGAACACGTGGGTGTACCGGCTGCTGGCCGTGAACGCCGCCTCCCCCACCCGCCCGCGTATCTCCGTCCGTCCGGTCACCACCGCCATATTCGTGGCATAAACTCGCAACCGGCTCTCCACCGGTTCGATAGCATCGAACTTCACCTGGCTCGATCCGATGGCCGCCAACAGCATCGGCTTGGTTATTTCCGATCCGTTTAAAACATCGATCAAAAGAAAATCCTCAACGAGCAGAGAATCCAAAGAGTTAAGGTTGGCCGAAATGAGTGCGGTGAAAAAGGCTCGGTCTGCGACAAGCGGGTCGGGTTTCGTATCCATTCGGAAACTATACTTCATCTTCGGAAAAAATTATGACCAGCACTGTGGTGCTCTGGTGCTCAAACAATATCGGTCATCTCGCCAATTGCTCCAGCGTGATCCGATTCGTTCGCGGGCCAAATATGCCAATGATCAGAGCGACGCCGCACATCGCGGCGGCCAGCAGCGTGAAAACGGCGCCGACTCCACCGCGCACCAGCACCGCGCCGATCAACAATGACGAAAATACCGCGCTCAATCGGCTCCAGCTATATGTAAATCCCACGCCGGTTGCGCGCAGCCGCGTCGGAAATAGTTCCGACTGGTAAGCATGGAGCAGCGCCGAAAACCAGTTGCTGCACAACGTAACCAGCGCGCCGCTCGCAACAATCAAGACCGGCGCACTCCAGAACGCGAATCCCAATCCCAGCGCCGCGATCAACAGCGCCATGGCCACGATAGTCCACTTGCGCTCTAGTCGGTCCGAGGTCAGCACCGCGAGTGCCGGCCCCAGCGGCGACACCAGCGCGATCAACATGGTGTACTCCAGCGAATGCACCAGCGAAACGCCGCGCCGCAGCAAAAACGTCGGCGCCCAGTTCGCAAATCCGTAGTACCCAATGGTCTGCAGCGCGTGAAAAATCATCAGCATGATCGTCCGCCGCCGATAAGGTGGCCGCCAGAGTTCCATAAACGATCCGCGTTCAGCCTCGGCGTAATCCACCGTGCCTTCGGAGTGGGACGCCGTTTCCACGCCCGAGTTCGGCGCCGCCGTTTTTTCGCGAGAAACACCGGAAAGCGATTGGGACTCGAGTTCGGCAACAATTCGTTCGGCCTGCTCGTGGCGCCCCCGGCTTTCCAGCCACCGCGGCGATTCCGGTAGTCGACGCCGGAAATACCACGCCAGCACCGCACCAAACGAACCGATCACCATGACCCAGCGCCAGCCGTCGATCAGAAAATGTGTCGGCGCGAGCACGCGAACCAGAATTGCAACGATGGGGACAGCGGTAAATCCGGTCATTTGCGAGATCGCGACATAGCGCCCGCGTGCCCCGCTTGGCACCATTTCCGACACATAGGTGTCGATCACCACGAGTTCCGCGCCAATGCCGATCCCCGCGAAAAATCGCAGCGCGATCAGCCAGCCTGCCGAAGGCGCGAACGCCCCAGCCAGCGTGAACGCCGAATAAATCAGCAGCATCGCGACAAACGCGCTGCGTCGCCCCATGCGGTCGCTGCCCATTCCAAAAATGATCGTCCCGGCGAACATCCCCAGAAATCCAGCCGCAATCACCGTGCTGAATTGCTGCAAGGTAAGGAAGCCAGAGTTCTGCAGCGTCGCACCGATATACGCCATCATGTAGATGTCGTAAAAATCGAACCACCCGCCCAGCGACACCAGCGCAATAAATCGCCGATGAAAACTCCCCAACGGCAACCGTTCGATACGGGCTGCTATGGTTTCCAGTGGCTTCACCAACAGCGCTCTGGCGGGTTGATACGGAAGAGTTTGGCGGCCATCCAGCGAGTGAGTTTCATTTTACTTGTTCCACGACGCCGATCCTTTCGAGCGTGCGCAAATATTCAACCACCAATTCCAACGGAACAGGTCCGTATTCCGCTGAAACCGCGTCGCGAATCTGTTGGGTGTTGCGTTTCCCGTCGGCAAAGTTCAGCACTTCGTAGGCATACTCTTCGCCGCCACCCCAGAGTCCTTCGTAGTTTAGGATCTTGGGCGGAGTGACGCCGGCATTCGCCGTGCGATCGTTCACATAGTCGGAGCCAAACACCGCTACCGGGCCCTTTAGATTTTCCTTGCGTCGATAGGCGGCGGCGAAACCCCCTGTCGCGGAAGCCTGCGCGCAAATCCCGCCTCCGCTTTTTACGACGACCTCTCGGATCTCGGTCGCATACATCTTGCGAATCTCCTCTTTGACAGTGGCGAACGCCTCGATAGAGTTGACCAGCGGCCACCGTTGGTCGATCGCGAACCCGGCGACGATACCGCCGTCGCACTGATCCAGCTGCATGCGTTTGAGCCGCATTTCCTGCGCATCGCGCAACGCGCCCATCTTTAGCAAAATGAGTACGCTCTCCGCGTCGCGGTCGCTCATCTGCGCCAGGAAATATCCGGAAGCGGCGCCGATGAAGGCAGCGCGCTTGAGCTTCGTCGGATCGATGTTGGCAGCGGTGTCGAAATTCGTGTGGATGTAGCGGTCGGGCCAGTCGTTCAAATAAATCGCAGGAATTTTGAAGGAGCTGTCCTGATAGACATCGTGATCGCTGCCCATCGTGTACGCGGTGTCCTGGGCGAGCAGCGCCTCCTTGCCACCCTCGGGCGCTACGAGCGAATACGCCGCCGGAAGTCCAGCCGCGAAGTTGTACGATTGCTCGTTCACGAATTCCCCGAACGCCCAGGCAACATCGTGCACGAACGACGGCAGGCTCATCGGCCCGCGCGTCACGTGAAATACCGCCTTCGTCACCGGTCCTCCGCCAACCATGTCCATGTGCACGACGGCTTTGATACGCTGCGCGAATTCCGGCTTGGCATTGAGCAGCGTCAGCGTGCCTTCGATTTCCGGCGGCCAGATGAAGCGGATCGTGCGCGCGGGGCGAGCTAGTTTCCCGTCGTTGATCAGTTTTTGCAGCGTGCGCGCCACTTCCAGGATGGTCACGCAACCGCTGGCATTGTCGTTCGCGCCAGGACGCTGGTGATCCAGATGGCAACTGAATGCGATCTCTTCGTCTTCAAGTTTTGGATCGGCGCCGGGAATTGTCGCGGTCACGACCTCGGTGAAGCCGGGATGCTGCCCGGCCTTTACCGTCGCGTGTAATTGGATGTGCTCGCCCTTTGCCAAACGCTCGCGTAGAGCGCGCCCAGTCTTCAACGAAACCATGAAACCGAAGGTCTTGTTCGGCGAAAATGTCTCGAGATGTCCCCAGCGAATCAGATTTTCGTCTTCGCCCCACCACGCGGTTTTTTGGTTCTGCGCGTAGCTGACAATTCCCGCCGCACCGAACTTGCCGACCGCCATATCCTGCACCGCGCCGGGTTGCGCGACCGCCAGCACGATCTTGCCCTTCACATCTTTGCCGGCGTAGTCGCTCTCTTTCGTTCCCTCGCCGACGTCAATCAACTCCGTCGTGACGTCCGCGGTCTCGCTATCTTCAGCCAACACGATGGGTTCCGCGTCGTAGCTCGCCATCTTTATCGCCGCTGCTCCGCCTTTCACTTCCCACAACTCCGCGAACTCCGCGTCCCAGGGCGGACGCGAGCGCTGCGTGCCATAGTAGATTTTCCCATCGGCGGGAAATTGCAGGATCGCGACGTCACTTAGCCCGTAAGCGCGGGCGCGCTCGGCAATCAATTCGGCGGCGGAGTGAAATCCCTGCGAGCCGCGCTGCCGGTGAAAGCGCGTAATGCCTTCGAGGTTGCGCTTGGCGGTTTCGCCGGAGAGTTCCTGCGCCAGCGCGGCCACATCCTTTTCCGGAAGCAGCGGAGGCTTCTGCGCCGATGCGGCGCCACAGACGAGCGAAACCAAAACGGCGAGGCTGAAAATGCGTCCCACGAACCCTCCTAGGCTCAGCGCTCGGCATTCTAGCGAAACGCTGACGACGTGTCGTGGTTGGCGTTTTGTGGCATTCTTCGTGAGGGGTAAAAGAGAAGCGTGAAGATTCTGGTGACGGGCAGCAGCGGACTGATTGGGTCGGAGGCGGTGAGGCACTTCGACGCGAATGGGCACGAAGTTGTGGGCGTCGACAACAATATGCGTCGAGTGTTTTTTGGCGAGCAAGGCGACACGTTGTGGAATCTCGAGCGGCTGAAGGGTGCGACAAAGAGGTTCGTGCACGTGGCATTGGACATTCGTGACCGGACGGCCATCGAACAATTGTTCGGCGCGTACCGGTTCGATTTGATCGTGCACTGCGCGGCGCAGCCTTCGCACGACAAGGCGCGCGACATTCCGCTGCTGGATTTCGAGGTCAACGCACTGGGCACGATCAACCTGCTGGAAGCTACGCGACAGCATTGTCCAGAAGCAGTTTTCGTTTTTTTCAGTACGAACAAGGTTTACGGCGACGCGCCCAACGAAATTCCCATGAAGGAGCTGGAGACGCGCTGGGACTACGCGCGGCCCGAGGACTTCGATGGCGTAGACGAGACGTGCCGGATCGACCGGACGCTGCACTCGCTGTTCGGCGCATCGAAGGCCGCGGCGGATCTGGTGGCCCAGGAATATGGACGCTACTTCGGAATGAAGGTGGGCGTGTTTCGCGGGGGATGCCTGACTGGGCCGTCGCATTCCGGTGTGGAGCTGCACGGATTCTTGTCGTATCTGGTGAAGATGGGCGTCACCGGGAGAAGCTATTCCGTGTTCGGGTACAAAGGGAAACAAGTGCGCGATAACATTCACAGCCATGATGTGGTGCGCGCCATCGAAGAGTTTGCGGCGAACCCGCGGCCGGGCGAAGTCTATAACCTGGGCGGCGGGCGCGCGAACAGCATCTCGATGCTGGAGGCGATTGCGAAGATCGAGGCTTTGACGGGGCGCAAGCTGAACTGGCGATACGTCGATGAAGCGCGCAAGGGCGACCACATCTGTTACATCTCGAACCTGGGAAAGTTCAAGAAGGACTACCCGAATTGGCAGATCACCCGCGGTATTGACTCGATTCTGGAAGAGATGACCGCGTCCCATCGGGACGAACGCACAAGCCCGCGAGGCGATAACCTCAATATCTAGTAGTCCCCGGACGACTAGGCCCCTTGACTCCCGTCGTTGGCTAGACCCGCGCTTCGCCTCGCCGAAACCAGGAATCCAAGAGATGTCGTAGACTCTTAGGCAAGGCTCGTGCGCTTGGGATGAAACGCGAGATCCGCCCCGCGGCGCACGACGATTCCAGCGATGTGTGATTCCTAATGGCGAAACCCTTCCTCAGCGTACTGATCGACACCTACAATCACGAGCGCTTCATCGAGCAGGCGATCCTTAGCGTGCTGGCGCAGGACGTTGCGGAAGCCGAGCGGGAAATCATCGTTGTAGACGACGGCTCGAGCGATCGGACGCCCGAGATTGTGCGGAGGTTCGAGCCTCGGGTGCGCCTGATCCGGAAAACGAATGGCGGCCAAGGGTCGGCGTTTAATGCGGGAATTCCCGCGTGTTCGGGGGTTGCCATCGTTTTCCTCGATGGCGATGATTGGTGGGCGCCGGGAAAGTTGCGGACGATGGGCGAAGTGATTGCGACGGATGCCGCGGTTGGTTTGATTGGGCATGGGATCGTTGAATCGTTTGAGAATGGAGTGGAGCGAACGGTGGCGCCCGAGAAAGCCGAACGATTTCGCCTGGGTTCGCTGGAAGCAGCGCGAGCGTTTCGTTTGCGGAAAACCTATCTGGGAACCAGCCGGATGGCGCTGCGCGCGAGTGTAGCGCGCGAAATTCTGCCGGTACCGGAGGCGCTGGTGATTGAGGCCGACGAGTATTTATTTACGATGGCCGCGGCTATGAGCGACGTGGTGATTCTGCGGGAGGCTCTGTGCCACTATCGGTTGCACTCGGGTAGTCTCTACCTGGCGGCGTCCAGCAAAGATGCGCTGAAGCGGAAACGGGTGGTGCATGAGGCCTTGGCACTGGCGCTACGGCGCGAACTGACGGCGCGTAACGTGCCGCAGGACGCGGTGGAATGCGTGACGGAAATTGTGCAGCTGGAGGGCAATCAGATTCGACTGAAGCTGGATGGCGGCGCGCCATGGGAGACGGTGCGCACCGAGAACAAAATTTACAAGATACTGCACCCGGATGCGCCGCAGAGGCACCGGATATTTCGTGCCCTGACGATGGTTCCCGCTTTTGTTCTGCCGCCACGATGGTTTTATCGGGCGCGTGGCTGGGCGGCGTCCCATCGCTGGTACGGCGAATTCCGCCGAAAGTTTCTGCCGATGCCATGGTGACGCGCGTCAAGGGACAGGGGGAGGCCCGTGGCGAGTCACTGAAGAAACGGCTGGTGAGTTTTTGGAATAGCAAGGAAGTCTATTGGGATCCGATATCGACGAGTGAGGCTGCGGAATCTCCGCAACGCGCGAAAGCAGTTTCCTTTCTTCCAGCGGGCGGGGACGTTCTGGACGTGGCTTGCGGCAGCGCGGCGAACGCACAGTGCATCTCCCTGCGCTGCCGGTATTTCGGTTCGGACATTTCACAGTCTGGTCTGCGAAGAGCACCGCGGACGTCACTAAGACTAGTCTGCGGAGACGCGGACCAGCTCCCGTTCGGCGATGAGTCCTTCGATGCGGCGATTTCAACATTCGCTCTGGAACATTGTGTGGATCCGAAACAGATGCTGCAGGAGATGCGCCGCGTGGTGCGGCCGGGTGGACGGATTGTGCTGCTGGGACCGTCCTGGGACCTGCCATTCTGGTATCCCAACGCGCTGCGCAGCCAATTGCGAGAACCGGCGCAGCGTGCAGCTTACACGGCAAAGCGCTTTCTTGGTCAAGTGCGAGCCTGGTTTACCGGAGAGCTTCCATTTCTGCGTGTTGAGGAACCTGATGCGCTCCACGGAGAGTTCGTCTATGACGCGGACGCGGTCTACGTGGTCTGGAGCTATGAAGTCACTCGGCACATGAAGCTCTTAGGCTGCCGCTTGGTGCATGGAGAGGTTGATGACAGGATGTGGGGGACGAACACACTCGTCCGGCTGTTAAAGCGGCTACTCTATCTGCTACCGATCTATCGGTATGCGGGGAGCACGGTTTTGCTGGTTTTTGAGCGATGACAATCTTGGTGCTCTGCTGGGAGAGCAACCTGTGCAACACGCTTGGTTTTTATGCGCAGGCGCTTCGGCGGCGGGGCGTTCGGCTGGTTTGCGTGGGTCCGGAGTTTCCGTGGAATGGGGATCTCGATGAGTGGCTGCGTCTATGCCCGGAAAGGCCGTCGCTGATTTGGCACCCGGAGGCGGACGTGCCATTTTTGCCTTGGGGTCTCGCGACCGTGGACATTCCAACCGCGTGTTTTCAGGTGGATACGTACGCCTACACCCGTCGACGAATTTCGTGGTCCATGCTGTTCGATCTGGTCTTGGTGTTTCATCCTGGATATGACGTTATGTTTCGGGAGGGTGGGCATCCCGGAGCGCATTTCATGCCACACGCGGTGGAGGCCGATTTTTTTTCTGGGCCGGAGTTGGAACGCCTCTACGAAGTCGGGTGGGTGGGACAGACGGACGGACCGGTCTATCGGGCGCGCACACGGGTCCTGGCGGAATTATCGAAAACGTTTCGCATGAACGAAGTTGCGAGTCGCTATTCCACGGCGGAACTCACTTCGATCTACCGCCAGTCGAA
>Ga0210399_10000210_pt1 | contig 47055 bp, 36 predicted proteins | sample IncBWC14MmetaG_FD_150865 | JGI IMG/M metagenome (GOLD analysis project Ga0210399, IMG submission 150865) | Forest soil microbial communities from Barre Woods Harvard Forest LTER site, Petersham, Massachusetts, United States - Inc-BW-C-14-M | ecosystem: Environmental > Terrestrial > Soil >... | reverse complement strand
GGGCGTAGGCGAGCCGCCAGTCCGGCACGTAGTCGAGGAGGAAGGCGAAGGCCGCGTGGGACTGGCGGTAGGAGCGGCGGGAGGAGATCCGGCTGGAGTGGTGCTTCACGGCATTGACGAGCCGTAAGCCGGGGTGGTTGACGAGGGGCCGCATCAGGCGCCAGAGGGCCGCCTTGGGGAAGACTCCGAACAGCGTCGCGGGCAGCTCTTGGTGGGAGGCGCGCAGGGTGCGGCCGGGCTCGGGGTCCTCGCCGGGGGCGAGTTGGTTGGCCTGATGGACGAGCCCGCGGCCGCGCTGCCGTCCCGCTACGAAGGCGTCCACCCAGCCCACGAGGTAGTCGGCCCGGTCCTTGCGCTCCTCGAAGACCGCGATCATCTCTCCCAGGTTTCGAACCGAGATCGGCTCCACGGAGAGGAGACCCGAGTGGACCCGCTTCAGCTGCAGGGTGAGGCTCAGGAAGCAGCCCAGCATCCCAAAGCCGCCGATGGCGGCGTGGAAGAGCTCGGCTTCGCGCTCGCGGCTACAGCGCCGGATCTCGCCCCTGGGGAGCAGGAGCTCAAAATCCAAGATGTGGTCGCCGATGGGCCCCACCGCCCAGTTGTTCTTGCCGTGGATGTTCATGGCCGCGCAGCCACCCAAGGTGGGGAACATCGTTCCCGGCACCACCGCCGGCCACCAGCCATCCTCGATGGCGTGCCGCCAGAGCTGGCCGATCGTGACCCCCGGCTCCACGCGCGCCACCCCGGTGGCGGGGTTCCACTCGAGGATGTGGTCCATCCCGGTCAGGTCCAAGACGATCCGTTCCGCGTTAAGGGACGCATCGCCGTAGCTGCACCCCGCCCCCCGCAGGCCCAAGGAGACGCCGCTCGCGCGGGCGGTCTCCAGAACCTCCCGCAGCCCATCCTGGGTGCGGGGGCGATAGACGTAGCCCATCGCGCTCGAGGACAGGCCCCACGCCCAGAGCCGCTCCAGGCGCTCTGCGGGCAGGGCAGCGGGGGTGGCCGCCCGGAGGGAGAGGGGGGGGAGAGGGACGCGTGCGCTCACACGTCGAGGCGGCTGAAGACGAGGGAGGGGATCCGGCGCAGCGCGAACATGATCGGGCGCCAGGCGGGGGGCACGTAGGCCATGACCGCGCGGCGCCGCGCGGCCGCCAGGATCAGTTCCGCGGCGCGGTCGGCAGAGATCAGGAGGGGCCGCCGTTCCACACCCTGACTCATGGGGGTGTCGACGGGCCCCGGCTTGACCGTCACCACCGTAACGCCCCGGCGGCGGAGACGGTTGCGCAGCGCCTCCAGGTAGGTGTCGAGCGCCGCCTTGGAAGCGCAATAGGCCGGCTGGCCCCTGCGCCCGCGGTCGCCGGAGACGGAAGAGATGCCCACGATCGTGCCCTCGCCCGCGCGGGCAAAGCGCTGGGCGGCTTCATTCAGCCAGGCCATGGCCCCCAGCACGTTCACCTCGATGATCTGGCGGTCCTTCTCGAAGGCGTACTCGTCCTCCGCCACCGGGGGCATGACCCCCGCCGAGTAGATGATCAGGTCCAGGCCGCCGAGGTCCCGGCAGATCCGTTGGAACAGCGCCGGGATGTCCGGGGCGCTCGTGACGTCGTGGGCATAGGCGCGGGCGCGCCCGGGATCACCTGCGGCCGACCCGATCTCGGCGACCAGGGCCAGAAGCGCATCCTCCCGCCGGGCCACGAGGGCCAATCGGCACCCTTGGCGGGAGAGCCGTCGCGCGAGGGCCGCGCCTATGCCCGAGGAGGCCCCCACGACGATCGCGCGCGTCCAGGAGGAGGACATGAGTCCTGAGTGTAACCCATCGCCCGCGGGTGGAGACGGCGGGGGTTATACTCCGGCTCCTGTGCTCAAGGTGCTCGTGGAGGTCGGGGTTCCCGCGGCCACCTTCCTCTTGATGACGCTCGTGGGGCTGGAGCTGACCGCCGCCGATTTCCGTCGGGTCGCTCTCTATCCGGGTACCGTGGTGGCCGCCACCCTGGGGCAGGTTCTCGTGCTGCCCCTCTTGGTCTCGGGCCTCATCGTGGCCATGGGCCCGCCGCCCGCGATCGCGGCGGGGATGATTCTCATGGCCGCCTGTCCCCCCGCCATCCTGTCCAGCGTCTACATCTCTCTCGCCGGAGCGGACACCGCGCTCGGGGTGACGCTGACCGCGGTCTTCGACGTCCTATCGGTCGTATCGCTACCCCTTGTGCTCGCCGGCGGTCTCTCCTGGCAGGCCATCCACCCCTCTGGGATCCGGCCCCCCATATTGATAATGATGGGCCAGCTGCTCTTTCTCCTGCTTCTGCCGACGGGGGTGGGCATGCTCTGGAGGCGGCGATTCCCGGAGGCGGTTAAAAGGCATCGACCCTTCTTGCAGGGCGTGAGCCTGGGGGGGCTCATCGCCCTCGTCGGGGGCTTCCTCTGGAGCCAGGTTCGTTTCCTGGCCGGCGCGTTCTGGGACACCGCCGCGGCGGCCGGTCTCTTCACCGGGCTCGCCCTCCTGAGCGGGTGGGCGGTTGCGCGGATTTGCGGCGTGGGGAGGGGGGCGCGCCTGGCCGTGGCTTTCGTCTTCGCCTCCCGCAGCGTTGCCGTCGCGATCGTGGTGGCGGTCACGCTCTTGAAACGCCCCGAATTCCTTCTCTTCGCGACCGTCTTCTTCTTGACCCACACGGCGCTCATGCTCGTGGCCGTCGCCGTCGTGCGGTGGAATTCCTCCCGAGCCGCCCGGGCGCCCTTGCCGAATCAGGAGCTTAGCCCTTAGGTCCATCACCATAACTAATTGATATTATGGTTGTTGTTGGTCCGCGGGCCGCTGGCCCGCCTCCTGCAATTCAATCCTGCGAGCACGGCCACAAGGGGTCCGGGCTCGAACAGGTTTGGAGGCGGACATGGCAACGCAGGGAGTGGGCCTCGCCAGCTACAACGCGCGTGCGAAATGGGCGAGGGTACGGATCGAGGCCGAGGACGGCGTGTACGTTGGGCAGGTGTTCGTGCCGGAGAACAAGAAACGGCTGAGCGACGTGCTCTGCGATGATCGGCCGTTTCTCAATATGACGGAGGTCACGATCAATGATTCCCAGATCGTCGAGCCCTTCGTGGCCTTGAACAAGCGCTACATCAAGGCCGTGCGTGTGCTTCAGGAAGGCAGCGCGGACGCGGTGCCGATGCGCCAGCGGAACTGACCCACTCGCGTCGCACCGAGACGTGCCTGCGGTCGGCCGGCGCCCGACCCCCTTCCTATACGGCCGGCGGCGATCCTTGGCCGTCGGGTTCCCGTGTCTTTCCCCACCCTTGAAGGCCGCGCTCCCCGCAGCCCGGGAAGAGTACGCCTGGGCCTGCCGGATCACTGCCCACCGGAAGGGGGAGCCGGTCACGGATTTTCCCCCCCCGCAAGGGGAGCCCGCTCCGGGAGGGATGCGGCTAAGCCTGGGCCACTGCCAGCGCGATCCAGACCGACAGCCCCCCGGATTCCTGACGCTCCAACATGAAGGCGCCGCCGATTCCCGCCAGGAGCGCCCTCACGCGGCGGAAGCGCGGGTCCTCGGCCGGACTGGGGTAGACGTCGGGGGACGTCGCCGTCACCGTGCCCTCTCTGTGGGCCATCTCGACGATGATCCGGTCCCCGACAGGACGAGCGTCGATGCTGAGGACGCCACCCTCGTACACGTTCTCCAGCACCCGACGGGCCAGGATGCGCAGGACCTCATTCGCAGTCAGCCAGCCCGCGTGCACCCGGACGGCAGACGGGGGGAGGCTCAGCTCTACGCGGATCCCATGCCGAGCCAGCTCGGTCAGCGGTTTCAGGGATTCCCGGATGAGGGCGCCGATCTCGGCTGTCTCGGTTGGGGCCTGGATGACGCTCGGGAGCCCCCGGAGGTATTCAGGGAACTGCCGAGCGCTTGAAGGCCGGCTCTCGGCCTTGTACGACTCCTCAGCGGGAGGCGACGGCTCCACGCCCGCCTGAGGCTGGGCAAGTGCTAGGGAGGAGGTCATTTGGCCCACCCGAGGCTGTGAGACCGACGGTCACCGGCGCTTTCCAACATTGTGGAACCCTCCTTCTGGGGGCTGAGATTGCCCCGACGCCTTCCTTGAAGGGCAACACCGGTGCCAGTGGGGGAGGGGGTGGGAAGAACCTTAAAATGTGTGAGTTGGCGTACGTTGGGGGGCGGCCTGGGGTCCGGGGACCCGGGCATTCCTCCCTTGGCTCGGGAAGGATTCCTGAGAGCCTAGCCCTCCTGGTCGTCGCCCTTCTTGCGCACCTGGTCTTGGCTCAGCTTGTTGTAGAGAGTCTTTGGATCGATGCCGAGAGCCCGGGCCGTCTTCCCACGGTGCCCCTGGTGCTGCTCGAGCACGGTCGCAATGTACTCGCGTTCCATCTCCGCCAGCGTGAGTTCGGTGCGCACCGCGGGAGCCTTCCAGTCCGGCGTCCGAACGTCCAGCGGGAGGTCGTCGGGTTCTATGGTGTCTTTGGCACAAAGCACCACCGCCCGTTGGATCGCCATCGACAGCTCGCGGATGTTCCCCGGCCAGGAATAGGCCTTCAGCAGCTCAAGGGTTTTCGCGCTGAGCTTCTTCTTGCCCGCGAAGCGGTCCACGAAGTGACGGGCCAGGAGCGGGATGTCCTCGCGGCGGTCGCGCAGGGCGGGAAGCTGGAGGCTGACGCCGTTCAGGCGGTAGTAGAGGTCCTCGCGGAACCGTCCCTCGTGCATCTCCTCCTTGAGGTTCCGATTCGTGGCGGAGACGATCCGGACGTCGGAGCGCACCGGACGTGTCCCCCCCACGCGCAGGAACTCCTTGGTCTCCAGGACCCGGAGGAGCTTGACCTGGACCGACAGCGGCGCCTCCCCGACCTCATCCAGCAGGAGCACGCCCCGGTCCGCGAGCTCGAAGAGGCCGGGCTTGCGCGCGATCGCGCCCGTGAAGGATCCTTTCTCGTGCCCGAAGAGCTCGCTCTCCAGGAGGCTCTCCGGCACGGCCGCGCAATTGATGGCCAAGAACGGGAGCCCCGCCCGGGGGCTCCTTTCGTGGATGGCGCGGGCGATGAGCTCCTTGCCCGTCCCGCTCTCTCCTTGGATGAGCACGGGGATGTCGGAGGGCGCCACCCGGCCCACCGTGGCCAGGACCTCCTTCATGGCGGGATCCTCGGTGACCAGGCCCTGGGCGGGGTCCTGGCGCTTGAGCCGCTCCCGCAGGGAGAGGTTTTCCCGCCGCAGACGGGCTTTCTCCGCGGCCTTGGCCACCCGAACCTCCAACTCCTCCATCCGCGCCGGCTTGGTGAGGTAGTCGTAGGCCCCCAGTTTCATGGCCTCGATGGCGGTCGAGACCGCGGCGTACCCGGTGAGGACGATGGATTCCGTGGGCAGCTCCTCCTCCGCGATGTGCTTGAGGAGCTCGATCCCGCTGCCGTCGGGGAGGATGAGGTCCACGAGGGCAACGTCGAACTCCCACTGCTTGAGCTGCTCGAAGCCGTCCGCGACGGTGTGGGCGGGCACGGTGTGGCAACCCCGGGCGCGCAGCTCCTCGCAGACGACTTCCGAGAGGGCCTTGTCGTCCTCCAGGACCAGCACCCGCGCCGACTGCATCTCCGCCATCGCTACCCTCGCATCGGAACGCGCTGCTTCCCGGTGGGGATCTTACCCCTGATTGCCCGGCGCTTTTCTGGCCGTGGGCAGGACCATGGCGAACCGCGTGCCCCTCCCGACCTCGCTCTCCACGCGGATCTCGCCTCCATGGCCGGCCACGATACCGTGGCAGACGGCCAGGCCCAAGCCCGTCCCCTGCCCGAGCGGCTTGGTGGTGAAGAAGGGGCTGAAAATCTTGGGCAGATTCTCGGTCGGGATCCCCACCCCGTCGTCGGTCACGGAGAGGGAGACGCCGTGATCGCCGTCCTGCCGCGTCTCGACCACCACGTGGCCCCCGGCCGAGGTCGCGTCCAGGGCGTTCATGAGCAGGGCGATGAGAACCTGCCGGATCTGGCCGTCGTCGGCCTCGATATGCCGCAGGTCGGGGTCGAGCCGGAGGGAGAGCGTCACCTGCTTGAGCCGCATCTGGTGATCCACGAGCTCGGTCGCCCTCTCCGCGAGGGCGTTCAGGTCCGTGATGCGCACCTCCGGCTTGCGGCTGCGGCTGAAATCCAGAAGGGCGCCGATGATCTTCTTGCAGCGGAAGATCTCCTCGTCGATCGTCTTCAGGTAGCGCGGAAAGTTCTTGAAGGTGTCAATGGCGAGCAGGCGGGGGTCCTGGGCGTTCTGGAGGAGACTCTCCGCCCGCAGGGCCATGGAGGCGAGTGGGGTGTTGATCTCGTGGGCGACGCCCGCGGCGAGTTGGCCGACATCGGCCAGCCGGACGGCCTGGAGGAGGCGCTCCTGGTTCTCCTTGAACTCGCTCACGTCCTTGAGGATCACGACCAGCCCCCGGCGGCCGTCCGCCTCGCCGAGCAGGGGAGAGGTCGTCACCTGCAGGGTGCCCTCGAGCTTCATGAAGCGCGTCTCCTCGGTGCGGGGCCGACCGTCGGCGAGGCTCAAGGCGATAGGGTCGGGGAAACCGGGCCGAGGCTCGCCCAGGACCTCGCGGTAGGGGGAGGAGATGATCTCGCGGATCGAGCAGCCGAGGACGCGGGCCAGGCCCAGGTTGGCCCGCACCAGCAAGCCCCCGCCGTCCACCAGCGCCACCGGATCCACGATGGCGTCGAATGTCCCCTCCCACTCGCGCTTGGCCTCGATCAGGGTGTGCACGAACCGGGTGTGGGGATGCTCTTCGTCAAGGGGGCCCATGAAGAGGGTGACGGGCGGCGGGGAGGGCAGACCAGCCACCTCGGTCACGGTCTTGGGGGCATCCTTGGGCTCGCTAAAGATGAGGGTCAGAACCGGGTGCTCGGGGAGCAGGGCGGAGAGTTCCTCGCCGTGGACAACTCGGAAGCCGCGCGCTCCCAAGACAGAGGCCCAGCTGCGGGAGTCGGTCCCCTCGCCCACGATCGCTACTACAAGGCCCTCGGGCTTCGCCGCGGCGGCCACGGCGAGAGTCTAGCACACGCTTCTCCGGCCTCGTTGTTGACACTCCTGGGGAAAGGCGCCTAGGATCCGGAGCAGGTATCAAGCGTCCATGGGCCTGCCTCCTTCTCGAATCCTCGTGGTGGATGACGAGCCGTCCTTTGGCGGCCTGGTGGCCGAGGTCTTGACGGAGAGGGGCTTCGAAACGGTCTCTCTCACCGATCCTCTCGAGGCCCTGGAGAGAGCGCGCGACGGGTCGTTTGCGGCCGCGGTCCTCGACCTCATCATGCCCAAGATGGGCGGCCTCGAGCTGGCGGACGGGATCCGTGGCGTGAGCCCCGACACCCAGATCCTGATCCTGACCGGGCACGGGGACATGGATTCCGCGATCGAGGGAATCCGCCATGGCGTGTTCGACTACATCGGCAAGGCCAACCTGCAGGTGGCCCGGCTGGAGCGCTCGGTCCGTCAAGCCGTGGAGCGATGGCGCCTGTTGCGCGAGAACCGCGAGCTCCTGGAGCGGCTGAGTCGCTCCAACCGGCACCTGCGGGCCCTCCTCGACGTGGGTGTCGTTCTCACGGGTGAGCCCCATCTCGATCGGCTCCTGGCCGGGCTGGTGGCCTCCGCCAAGGAGCTGTGCGGGGCGGCGGCGGGGCGGGCCCTGCTCTTCGAGCCCATGGCGGAAGGGGGGATGAGGGTGCAGCTGGCGGTGGGGGAGGGGAGCGACTCCCTGCCTGCGGCGCGGCTGGGTGAGCAGGAGGGAATCGCCACCCTGGTCGCGGGAACGGGGGAGACGGTGCTTCTGGCGCGTGCCCAGGACCACCCCCGCTACTCCGTTCGCTGTGATGAGATGCCCTTGGACCGGCCGGGATTCGTTTGCGCGGGCCTTCACCACGGAGGGATCCGCGGCGCCCTGACCATCGCGGGGGCGAAGAGCGGCGCCTTCGGACCCGAGGAGCGGGATCTGCTCGCGAGTCTGGCCCGCCAGGCCGCGGTCGCCATCGAGAACGCGCTCGCCCAGGAGCGGGCCATCAACTTCTTCACCCACACCTCGGAGATTCTGGTCTCGGTCATGGAGGGGATGGACATCTTTCCCCCTGGACACTCGCGGGGGGTGGCCGCCCTCTCCGACATGGTGACCCGGCGCCTGGGCATGACGGACGCGGAGCGGCGCAGCGTGCATTTCGCGGGCCTGCTCCACGACATAGGGAAGATCCGTCTCGACCCCGCCATCCTGAAGTCGCCGAACTATGCTTCTCCGGAGGTCCGCCGCCACATCCAGCAACATCCCGCCCTGGGCGCCGAGCTCCTGAAGCCGATCACGGTCTGGGCGGACATCCTGCCCATGATCCACGGCCACCACGAGTGGTGGAACGGCAAAGGCTACCCCCGGAGCCTGAGCGGCGAGGAGATCCCCTTGGGCGCGCGGGTGGTGGCGGTGGCGGAGGCCTTCGACGCGATGACGCGGGGCACGCCCTACGGCCGGAAGCGATCGTCGGAGGATGCCCTCAACGAGATCCAAGCCTTCGCGGGGACGCAGTTCGATCCCAAGATCGCGCGGGTCTTCGTGGCGGAGTACCGGGTCCACGGGGAGGAGATCACCTCCCGCGGCTAAGCCCGCGGCCTCTGGCACCTTGTCGTCAGCCCGTGGCCTTGGCCGGTGGCGCCGGTCCCGCCCGACCCACCAGCGTCCCTACCCGGTCGAGCACTGGGCCCATTCCGGCGGCTCACCCAGGTGCCTTCGGAGGAGGGCTCGCAGCGCCTCGAATTCCAGGGGCTTGGTCACGTACTCGTCGACCTTGAACTTCTTGTAGGCTTCCATCGCGTACATGACGTTCGGGTAGAGGACGGTCATGACCACGACGCGGATGCGCGCGGTCTCGGGGTCGGCCTTGATATGACCGCACATCTCCCGCCCGTCCAGCCCGGGGATGAGGGCGTCGGTGAGGATCAGGTCCGGCTGGTACTCCTTGGCGAGGAGCAGGGCTTCCTCGCCGTTAGTGCCCCGGATCATCCCGAAGCCCAGGCTCTGGATCGCCCGGCTCACCACCCTCCGGATCTGCGGTTCGTTGTCCACGAGCAACACGAGCGGCCGCATGAGCTGGCTCGGGTGCGGGTTCCTCTCGGGGGCCCCTTCGGGCGTCTGCTCCGCGAGCGGCAGATCCCACAGGCCTCCGGGGGCGTCGATCCAGAAGCTCCGCTTGTATGCGGGCGGGGCCGCGCAGAAGCACGTCCGGCAGCTCGGGCAGACGAGGGTGCGCCCCACGGCGGCGCAGGAGCACCAGTGCGTGTCGAAGGCGTCAAAAGGAGCGTGGCAATTGTGACAGGAGACCGAGTATGTTCTTGTTGGTCCGCCCGCCGTGGGAAATCCTGGCATCGTTAGTCTCCAATGCGTCCGCGGCTCTCTCCCCGGCCGACCCGGAGAGCAGCCCTTCTCACTACTGGGCAGTTGCACAGGCCATGCCGGACCCCAGCAAGAAGCCATCTCGTTCGTGGGAAAGCACTTCGCCTTCCAGACCCCTCCTGCACATGTCCGGAAACCGGAAAGGCCACGTCCGGCTCCGGACCAACCGGCTCACGCCTGTCCGTGGCGGGCCGGAACGCGAAGCTTGATCTTGAGTTCCCTGGACTTCACTGGGACCCACGGAGGGAAATGGGGGAGGGGCCGATCGGTTCCGATCCTGGATCCGGCGTAGGCCCGCCCGTCAGGGCGACTGGTTACGGGAAGGTAGTCTCCGCGCGGGTCTGGCGTCCGCCCTCGAAGTCCTGTTGGACGCGGACGCGGGTTTGGACCTTGACCCCGTTCTTTTCCGCCGTAGCGTAGCGCCACGTGCGGACGGCGGCGAGGACGGCATCATCCAGGGCCGCTCCCGCCGACTCCACGACTCGAAGGTCGGTGGGCTCTCCCCGAGTGGTGATCGTCATCTCGACCGCAACCGTGCCCCGCAGCTTGAGCTTTCGGGCGGGCTCGGGGTAGGGGGCGCTCTCCCCCGAGATCTTCCGCGGAGGCGTCACGTCCGGCCCCGGTTCCAAGAAGTCCCCCTCGTGGACCCACCCCAAGCTCCTCAAGTGCGCGCTCGGCGGCGCGTTGCCTGGTTCGGGCTGGAGCCTGCCGAGAAGGGGCATCCGGTCGCCAGCACTCGCCTGGACGGCCTCAAACCAGGGCGCGAAACCCTTGAGCGTGAGCTCCACCCCATGCTTGCCCGGGGACACGGAGAGGGTGGTGATGGGCGTTGTTCCCCGGGGGTGGCCATCAACGAACACGAGGGCTCCATCGGGCGCCGAACGGATTTGGAGGATGGCATTCGCCGGCTGCAGATTGAAGCGCAGAGGCACGGCGAACGCTCCCGCGGGCACGTCCAAGGCCAACTCCCCGGAGGAGAACCCGGGGAGGGCGACCCGGACCGCGTGTCGGCCGGGGAGTACCCCCGAGAGAGTCAGTGGCGATAGTCCCCTCTTCGTATTGTCCACCCAGACCTGGGCGCCCACGGGGTCGGTCGTGATCTCAATGGCTCCGGTCAGGAGAGAAGAGGGCGACTCCGTGGACCGTCCGGCCGGACGCGGGGCGCGGAGCGCGATCAAAGCGACGGTCGCGGACAGAGCCAGGGCTGCCAGAAGGAGGGGCGGAAGGCGGTGTGACCACGCGGCAAAGCGGACGGCCGGCGTCCCGGGCGCACTCTCCGGCGCTCCCGGGGGCGCCTTGAGGTCATGAGTGGTGACATCGCCCACGGGAGGCACGTCCCCTTCCGGGAGAGAGGACTCGGCCGCCGCCATCGCGGAGACGACGTTGTCCGCACTCCGCCGGCCCAAAGCGGCCATGAAGGCGGTGGCATTCGCGTAGCGCACGCTCGGGTCCTTGGCGAGGGCTCGTCGAAACACGACGTCGTAGTGCCGGGGCAGAGCGGGGTTCCAGGAGGAGGGACAGACCGCTTCCGCGTTGACGATGGCATAAACGGTCTGGGCGATGGACTCTCCCTCGAACGGTCTTCTCCCCGTCAGCATCTCGTAGGCCACGACGGCGAAAGAGAAGAGGTCGGTGCGGGGCGAGGCCTTGCTGCTCGTAACCTGCTCGGGGGCCATGTAAGACGGCGAACCCACGAACTCCCCCGCGGTCGTGATCACCGTGGAGGAGAGGTGCGCGACGCCAAAATCCATGATCTTTGGGCGCCCATCGGGGAGGAGCATGATGTTTGATGGCTTAATGTCCCGGTGGATGATGCCCTTGCTGTGGGCGTGGTCGAGACCCTCGGCCACTAGGCCCAGGATGCGGAGCGCTTCCGGAAGCTCGAACGTCCCCGTCGGCCGGAGAAGGGAGGCCAGGGTTTGGCCTTCCAGCAGCTCCATGACGAAGTAGTCTTCGCCCACGTCGAAGATGGTGATGATGTGGGGATGGGCCAGGTTGCCGGCGGCTTGGGCTTCCCTTCGAAAGCGGTTCAGATAATCGTGGCCCCGGGAGCTCGACAGGTGCTCGCTCTTCAGGGTCTTGATGGCGACGATGCGCTGGGCCCTGGGGTCGAAGGCCCGATAGACCCGGCCCATGGACCCTTCGCCTACAAGGCCCTTGACCTGGTAGCGCCCGAAGTTAGTCGGCAGATGGCTCTCGGCCATTCCCAAACCGGGCCCGATCGGCTTCGGCGCGGGTTCGCGGTCGCCCTCATTGGGACTCGACACTGGCGCCTGCCCCACGTTGGTCAATACTGGCTGGACCACCCGCCGTCGGAGTGGCGGCGGGTCGCCGACGGGTGCTAAGTGTACCCCCACCCGCCCCACACTTCCTTCCGGGGTGCACAGCGTGGGCTTTTACCCTTTTGATTGAGGTTCTTGTTGCTGAGCAGGCCACGCGCCTGAACCCCCAACGGACCCTCCGGAGACAAGCCGAGTGTCCCTTGCAGGGCAGAACGCTTATTGGTAGGATCCTAATGGTCATTCCGTGAACAGTTTGCAGAAAGGGGCGGCCTGAGTCCGAGTGCCGCGGTCGCGGCGACCTGCCGGTGCGCCCCGCCCCTCGCCGCCTCGGGCCGGGCATCGCGGCAGCCACCCGGACGCCCCTCAACCCGGCTTCGAAGGGTCGTCGGCATGGGCTTGGCCTATTTCCTCTTCTCGGTTCTGGCGCAAATCCCTAGCGCCGATGCGCTGCCCCTGGGCCCGCAGGGGGCTCCGGGGGCCGCCGTGTCCCCAGCCCCGGTTGTCGACACGGGTCGGAGGCCGCGGCTGGCCTGGTTGGTGGACCTGGGAGCCGAGTCTCTCCGGGCCTCGCCCGCCGCGGCGGGGACGAGTGGGCGGCCTATAGAGGTCTCGGTCCCGGGTGCGGCCTACATCTTTACCCTGGGCCCCGACGGATCGCTGCAGAGACAGAAGCGGCTCGCCGTCGACGCATCGGCTCCCTACGGGGTCGCCTTCACGGACTCGGGCCTGGCTCTGGCGAGCAAAGAGGGCTCGATCGGCCTCTGGACCCTCTCTCCGCGTGCGGAGCTCTCCCTTCGGTGGCGCCGGGAGCTCGGCGAGCGAGCCAGTTCCGTGGGGTGGGACGGCGGCGATGCGGTCTTCGTGGCCACCTGGCGGAACCGGCTTCTGGGGTTGGGGGCCGCGGATGGTCGCCTGCTGTGGGCGGTCGACATCGGGGGCCGGGCGGAGGCTCCCGCGATCGTGGAGGGGGGAGATGTCTTCGTGGTCACGAGGGCCAAGGCCTTCCTTCGCATCGACGCCGCCACCGGCCGCGTCCGCTGGAAGGTGGGCCTGCCCGACCTCGCCGTGCATCCCCCGGTGCTCTTCGGGGAAAAGCCGCGGCTGGCGCTTTGCGGGACCGGGGACGGTCAGCTGATCGCCTACGACACGGCTACGGGCCGAGTTCACTGGTCCTCGGCCCTGCCCGGGAAGCTCGCGAGTGCTCCGTTTGTGGGCCCGGAGTCTGTGGCGGCCGTCACCGCGGAGGGGACGGTCCTTGCCTATTCTCCATCCGGGCAACCGCGCTGGACTCAGCCCGGCTCCTCCGAGGGCCCGGCGGCGCTCCTGCTGCAGTCGCCCGGCGGCGTGGCGCCGAGGCTCTTGGCGGTCTCCAAGGTGCTGGTAGGCCTGGACCTCGGCACGGGCACCAGGCTCGCGGACTATCCCAAGGCGGCGGCGGAGCAACTCAAGCGGCGGTTCGCCGACGCCATGCTTGAAGGCGAGAAAACCTACTCGGAGGGGGAGAAACAGGCTCTGATGGCGCAGGAGGCGTTCGATATCTCCGGTCCCCTCTTCGGGCCCGCTCGTCTGTTCGGACCGAATGTGGCTTTCGGCACCGAAGACGGCTGGGCGTACGTCTTCGACGCCGCGACGCTCCGCCCCCGTGGGCGGTATCGAGCCGGGCAAGGGTCCTCGGGCCTTCCTGTTCTGGCGTCCGGACGCGTCCTGGCCGTGGCCGGGGAGGAGATTTTCGGGCTCGACCCGTCTACGGGTCGCGTGGTCTGGAGGAGAATCCTCGGCGGCGACGCCGGTCCTGTGACGGGAGAAGGGACCCTGGGGGTGGTGGCGGGCGGACGCGTTCACGCCTTGAATCCCGTGGACGGCGTCCTCCAGTGGAGTCTTCGCGGTCGCTTTCGGTCGGTGGCCCCGCCCGCGGTGGGCGGGGACCCCAAAGCGGCCCCCTGGCTAGTGGACGATGGGGAGGGGAGCCTGCGGGCGGTGTGGCCCTCGGGGATCCTCGGGGGTGAGCCGTTGTCGGCAGGGGGAGACCTTCTTCCCGTGCGGTCCGCATCGGCCCGCTCCTGGGTGGCGGCGACCCGGCAGGGAAGCGTGTTCGAAGTTGCCTGGGAGCCCCCGCCGGTGGGGTCCCGCCCCTCCGAGGGTCGCCTCGTCAAGACCTGGGAAAAGAGCTTGGACGAGCGCCTGACGGAGATCCAGGTCGCGCGGGGGCGCATGGTGGTGCGCTCCGAAGCCGGTTACTTGGTGGGCTTGGACGAATACGGCCACGAGTCGTGGCGGCTGCACGTTTCCGGCGAGGATCGCTACGAGGTCATTCCGCAGTCGGCGTACCTCGTGATCATGGGCGCCACAGACGTCCGAGTCCACGATTGGGTCTCGGGGGAGATGAAGTTCCAGGGGAAGGTCGAATCGCCGGCCTTGGGAGCGGACATCAGGGGGAAGTCTCTCCTGTGGGTCGACCGCTCCGGAGGAGCCCACCGGGCCGATCTTCTAGAGGGCCGTCTCTTGGAGAGCGCGGACCTCGGCGAGCCCCTGGCCTCGGCCACGCGGGCGGGGAGCGGGTTCCTCGTGACCACGACCGCGGGTGAGTTGGGGCTAGTGGACATAGGGGACGGCGCGTCGAGCCCCCCTCAGGGCGGAGGGCAAGCTGGTGTCAAGAGAGGAGAAGGACAATGAGGCATAGGCTCCTGCACGCGGGCTGCGTTCTCACGATCCTCATGGGAAGCGGGGGTTGTGCGGCGCCACGCATCCTGGGCAAGGCGACCCTCGTTGATGAAAGCGGCGCCCCTCTTCCACCCCCCCCTGTCCCGGGGGTCACCCTCAACTTCATCAACCTCGGCGGGAAGATCGAGGAGTCGGTGGTCTCCGTCCAGACCGACGTCCAGGGGAAGTATCGTTCGCCGGAGCTCCCGCCCGGCAAGTACACGGTGGAGGCTGTTCTCCCCGGATTCGTGATCGGGAGGACAACGGTCTTGCTTGGAAAGCATGGGACTAAGGAAGCGCCCTTCGTTCTAAAGAAGATCCGCGAGTCCAAGGGTAAGTCGGTCAAGGAGAGTCAGGAGGAGAACATCCCTACCCCTGGAGAGGTGAAGATCAAGCCGCCCCTGTGAGTCCGAGGAACAAGCCCCGGAAAGAGGTGGTTGATCTCGCCCCGTGAGGCCGAGTCGTTCTCGACCCCGGGTAGGAGGTCGCTGACGGTCCTATGGTCCCGAAGAGAGGGGTCACTCCATGAAGAATTGGATGCGCGTGGCCGGTGCGGCGGCGTTGGTCTTGGCTCTCGGCCTGGCCGGGTCGGGGTGTCGGAAGGAGCCTCCGACTCTCACCCTCAAGTTCAAGGCCGTCACGCCGCAGGGCGATGCCCTGCCCGGGGTCTCCGTGGAGGCCCTGGGGAAGGTCCAGGGCCAGACCGACGCGGAGGGGAGGCTCTCCTTCACGTTTACCAAGGAGGTCGGAGAGGAGGTCGCCCTCTCCGCCGCCCTCGACCGTCCGGGGATGCAATTCAAGCCCTGGCGACAGACGGTAGTGGTGCGCAAGTGGGAGGATGACCGGCCGGAGACGCGAGAATATTCGATCGAGGCGAAGCTCGAGCCCGCGGCCCTCGCGGCCACGATCGACCTCCAGTCGGGGGGTGCACCCGCGACGGGGGCGGACATCCGGATCGACGGAAAGCCGGCGAAGCTGGACCCCAGTGGTCACGTGAGCGTGGACTTGGGGACGAGCATGTCTCGCTCGGCGAAGGTCTCCGTGAGACTGAAGGATTTCCAGCCCTTTGAGCAGACGGCCTCCCTCCGCGCGGGGGAGACGTTTGTCGTCCCCCTGGTGAAGATCGGGGCCGTCTACGGAAAGATCCTGGTGGCGTACGAGGCCATGGAACGCCCGGTTCCCGTACCGGGGGCCGACGTGGTCCTGGGAGGGAAGCCCATCGGCAAGACGGATGCGGCCGGTACCCTGAAATACCAGGCCCCCGACAAGGAGGGGGATCTGGAGGTGAAGAAGGACGGCTTCCTGCCCCAGCCCGCCACGGCTAAAGTTCCCCCTCGAAAGGCGGCCCAGATTGTCGTTGCCCTGGTTCCCCGCGAGGCGCCCGTGTACCGTATCGCGCTTCTTCCGCCCAAGAGCGGGAGTCCGGGGGACGCCGAGATCGATGCCTCCCTGCCGGAGATTGGAGACAAGCTTTCGGACCAGCTGTTCTCGCACGCTTGCTTCGAGAAGGCGGAGAGCGAGAAGACGGCCGACGCCGTGGTCTCCGTCCTCGTGACCCGCTCCGAGGCGGGTCTCCTGCTCTCGGTGAAGATGGCCTGGGTCAAGGGCCGCCCAATCGGGGGCTTCGCGGAGGTGGGCAAGCCCTCGCGCATCAAGGCCCTGGCGGAGGCCGTCTCCTCCAAGATTCTGGAAGTCTTTCCCTTCGAAGGCCACGTCGTGGGCTTCGAGGAAGGGCGCGTCATCACCAGCCTGGGCTCAGGGAAGGACCGTCGCGTGAACAAAGGCCATGCCGTGGCCCTCTATCACTGGGACGGCAGCCTACCGCCCAAGCTCGCTCCCCTCGGACGTGCGGTGGTGCGGCGGGTGGACCCGGAGTTCTCCCGCGTGGAGCTGCAGAAGGGTGCGCAGCCGCCGGTGGTGGGGGACACCGCAATCCTGCTTCCCCGCGCGGCGGAGGCGGCCTTCGACTCCGCGGTGGCGCTCACGGTCAAGGCCGGGAGGGAGGGCTCGGAGCGGCCCTTTGCTGATGTCAGCGTGTACCGGGACGGTACCTGGGTCGGCGTGACGTCGGCCACGGGGGAAATCCGGGTTCCGGTCGGGTCGGGGGAGAAGCACGTGTTCCTCTTTGTCCGAGGAGGGATCAAACCCTATCAGGAGGAGATTAAGGTGGGCCCCGCCCCGGAGGAGAAGACGGTCCTGCTGCCCCAGACCTTGGCGCGCTTGAAGATGGAATCCCAACCCTCCGGGGCGCGCGTTCTGGTGGACGACGCCGAGGTTGGCATGACCCCCCTGGAGACCGACGTTCTCCTGGGCTTCCATCGGGTCAAGCTGGAGGTGGCGGGGGAGGAGTGGCGCACGTACGACAAGGTCATGGAGTTCAAAGGCCTCGAGGAGGACTACACGGGCTCCCGCCGCATCACCCTCCAGAAGAACGTGCTGTCGCAGAGCGATGCCCTCATCCAGAAGGGGGACGTCGAGGGGGCCATCGCGCTCCTCGCCCAGGTGCAGCCCGGGCACCCGGATTACTCGGCCGCGCATCACCGGCTGGCCGGCATCTACCTGGACGAAAAGCAGGACCCCACCAAGGCCATCGCCGAGTACCAGAAGGTCCTGGATCTCCCCGAGAACCGGGAGCTGGTCAACAAGCGCTTCGCAGTGACGTTCCTTAACCTGGGCCGGGCCTACTACCTGCTGGGGACACCGGAGGGTTACCAGAAAGCCATCGATGAGTTGCTCATCGCCCGCAGCAACAAGCGGTTCTTCCCCCAGGACAAGCACGATCAAGCCACCCACGACACCCTGTACTTTCTCGCCTTGGCCTCCCACAAGCTCTACCACGCCCGCGGGGAGGAGGGCCTGCTTCAGGAGACGTCGGCGCGGTGGAAAGAGTACTTCGACTTCTTCCCCGCCTCGCTCCAGAGCCACGAGGACGTCAAGCAGGCCCGTGCGGGCGCGGAGCACTACTACGAGGAGGTCCGAAGGAAGCTCAAGGAGGTGGAGTGAACCGGTCCCGGTTCCTTCCGGCGCTGGTCGGACTCGGGCTGTGGCTGGGCGGCATTTCCGCGGCGTCCGCCGTCTGGGGGGGCCGCCCAGCGGGGCCGCGCCCCGACGACGCGGGGGGCACGCCCGGCCTCGGGGTTCTCTCCCGGACCCTGACCACCATCCCGCGTCAGGTTTTGCCCCGGAACGTAACCGCCACCCCGGATCAGAACGAGTGGAACCCCCGGTTCTCCCCCAACGGGCGCTACCTGAGCTTCGAGCGCAGGAACGGCTCCGCCCAGGCCATCTTTGTGGTGGACACCCTGGCCCCCGGAGGGGCGGTGGAGCGCATCAGTTCGCAACCGGCGAGGGCGGCGGCTACCGCGGAGGAGGCGCTTCTCGGCGGGAGCCGGTCCGATGACTCCTTCAACGCCCAGATCTCCTTCTACCCCGACGCCAAGAGCTTCGTGTTCACAGGAAACGCCGGAACCGGGATCTACCGGCTCTATGAGGGGGCGCTGGGGGGAGCGCCTCCGAAGGCCCTGACCGCCCAGTCGAAGGAGGACGGTCACCCCGCGGTCTCGCCGGACGGGCGTTGGCTGGTCTACGTCTCTGCCCGCGCGGGCATCGGCAAGCTGTTCCTCCGGGACCTTACCACCGGCGCCGAGCGGCAGCTGACCACGGGGGACAAGGTGGACCTTTATCCCACCTGGTCACCGGACTCGCGGTTCGTTGCCTACACCTCCGGAGACAACGACAACCACGACGTCTTCATCATTGATGCGCTCGCATCCTCCGCGACGGCGCGGCAACTCAGCGCTTGGAAGTACGACGACCTGCGCCCTACCTTCTCGCCGGACGGAGGCCTGGTGGCCTTCTACTCGAACTACAGCCCCATCGGCGAGGAGAAGGAGTGGTCGATCGTGGCCGTCCCCGCGGACGGCACCGGTCCTACCAAGGGCGCGGCCCTGGCCAAGCTCGTGGTTGCGGTCAACGTGGTGACCGATCTCGAGGTGGGCCCGGCCTGGCTCCCCTGGGGGCGAACCATCGTCTACGCCCGAAACCTCAAGGCGGAATGGAATCCGATCTACATCGTGGATACGGAGACCCGCGAGGAGCTGCGGCTCGAGACCCAGACGCGCATGAACCACGACCTGACCTGCTCCCGTACCGGCCTGCTGGCGTTTCGGGCCCAAGTCGCGAGCTGGGATGACATCTTCGTAGCCTCGCTGGTGCGAACGCCTTGAGGAAACGGCATTTCGGCGTCCTCCTCTTGGCGGTCTCGCCCGTGGTGGCGGAGGCCGCGGCCAAGCCGGGCCTCGAAGGGGCGCAGGAGCTCTTCCGGCAGAACCACTGGGAGGAGGCCCGGGGTCAACTCCGCTCCCAGTGGGGCGTGATCCCCGAGAAGGACCGTCCCGCAGCGACCTTCCTCATCGGGCGGTCCTACGTGCGGGAGGCCGAGTTCTACCGCGGCCTGCGCCGCTTCGGAAGCGAGGTGGGGCTGGCCTACCTGGAGGAGCTCGAGGCGGCCAAGGCGAATCGGAGCGTAGTTTGGATCCCGCTTTTCAAGGGGCTGTATCAGATCGAAGTCGAGCGAAACGGCGAGGCCGAGCGGCAGCTACTGGCCGCCGCCCAGTCCCCCCTTCCTCCGGAATGGAAGGCCACCGCCCGCTTCCGGCGGGCCCTCGCCCTCCATCGCCTGGGTCGCGCCCCGGAGGCCGCGGCCGCGCTCCAGGACCAGGCTCCGGAGAGCCGATTCTGCCGACTGCTCTCGAGCGGTGTGGCCGAGCCGCAGTCGGGCCCCCCCCGGGAGGGTCGCAAGGACAAGCTCCTGCTGGCCGCCGTCCTCTACCGGGCCGGCCGGGCGACGGAGGCGGAGGCACTTCTCTCCGGGCTCATCCTCGATTCCCCCGACGTGGAGGAGAACGCCGATCCGAAAAAGGTCCTGCGTTTTCATGATCCGCTGCTCGCCGTCGCCTGGGAGCGCGTTTGCTGGGAACGGGCGGTGGTGGCGTTGAAGCCCCTGGCCGTGGGGGGAGCCGGTATCGAAAGAGGCCTGGCCGCCTACTACGCGGGGTTGAGTCTTTTTCATCTCGGTGCCCTTGGCGAGGCGGCGACGTTCCTGAAAGAGGCGAGCGGGTCTTCGCCGAGCCCCGATCTGGAGGCGGCCGCGCACGTCCTGCTCGCCGCGCTGGCCTGGAGCGGCCACCCTCCGCCCGCCACCGAGCTGGCGCCCCTCTGGGAAAACACCCGTTCCGAGCCGGAGGCGGTTCTGCTGTGGGCCGAGCTCAAGCGCGGGGATGTGTCGAAGGTCGAGCCCTTCGCTTCCAAGCTCGAGGCGCGGCTGCGGGACCTGCTGGCCGCCTCCCCCGAACGCCCGCCCGGCTCCCTGGTGGGGAAGTGGGGTCTGGCCCGCTTGCGCCAAGGCGACGATCCGGCGGTCCTCCTGGCCGCCCTCTCCGAGCACCGCGACAAGTCCAACAAGAACAAGCTGGAATGGAACGACCCCCTCCTGCTCGTGGCCCTCGCCGCCACGAGCTATCGCGATCACGAGTACCCCCAGTCACTGGAGACCCTGTTCGAGCTTTCAAAGACGTTCCCCGGGCTGCGGCCGCTCCAGTGGAATTTGCAGGGGATCTATGCCGCGCGGCAAAGGGCCGGCGGCGAGGCCCGAATCAGCCAGTGAGCACTGGTACGTGGAGGTGTCTATGAAGTGCGCAATGGTCGCCGGCGTCGTGGCTGGACTCCTTGCTCTTTCCGCCTCCGGGATCGCGGGCGGCCGCGACGACGGCTTCCCCGATGGGGGAAAGCTCGTCTACGGGGAGTACGGGCGTCCGGCCACTCTGGACCCCATCACGACCAATGACATGGTCGGGCTTCGTCTCACCGAGCTGCTGTTCAACGGCCTCGTGAGCTTCTCCCCCAAGAACGAGGTGGTGCCCGATCTGGCGGAGAAGTGGAGCGTGTCCCCGGACAACCGGGTCTACACCTTCACGCTGCGGAGCGACGTGAAGTGGCACTCGAAGGCGGGGGTGGGGGACCGGACCGTGACCGCGGATGATGTGGTCGGGAGCCTGGAGGTGATCCGCCAACCGAAGACCCTCACGCCCCTGAAGGCCGCGTACGAGCTCGTGGCCGAGGCCCGCAAGCTCGATGCCCAGACGGTGGAGATAACGCTGAAGCGGCCGATCGTGAACGCGCTGGGTCGGCTCTCCTTCAAGGTGGTGCCGACCTTCGCCCTCAAGAACCCCGATTTCCTGTCCCGCGACGATCCCTTCGTCCAGAACCCCGTGGGAACCGGCCCCTTCCAGCTCAGCCAGCTCACGGACGAGGGCGATGTGGTGATGGAGGCCAACCCCTCCTACTACAAGGGCCGCCCCCACCTCGACCGCGTCATCCTGAAGCCCTTCGCGGACAAGAACGTTCTCACCCAGGCCCTGCTCTTCAACTCCGCGGACATGGTAGTCGAGGTGAACTCGCGGGATATCGCCCAGATTCAGGGAGACAAACGATTCAACCTCTATCCTTACAACGCCCTCTCCTACGCCTTTTTCGGTCACAACTACCGAAACCCGCACCTGGCGAAGAAGGAGGTGCGCCAGGCCATCACCTTCGCAACCAACCGCCAAGAAATGCTCGATTCGTTCTACTCTGGACGCGGAGCCCTGATCTCGGGTCCCTTCGCGCCCGGAAGCTGGGCCTACAACCTGGACGTCAAGCCCGTCCCCTTCAATCCCGCCCGGGCCAAGGAGCTTCTCGCCCAGGCCGGGTACTCCAAGACGGGCTCCGACGGCTACCTCCAGACCGATGAGGGAAAGCCGCTCCAGTTCACCCTCAAGATCCCCATCGAGAAGGAGAACGAGACCGTCAAGCGCGTGGCCCTGGCCTTCCAGAACTACTTGAAGCAGGTGGGGATCAAGATCAACCTTGAGTTCCGGGAGTGGCAGGCCTGGAAGCAAGACGTCTTCGTGGACCACGACTTCGACATGGTCATCGCCAACTGGGCCTTCGATGACTCCGCGGACATCTCGACCCTCTTCCACTCGGGGGAGACGGGAGCTTGGCGGAACAACTTCGTGGGCTACTCGAACCCGGAGATCGATGCGATGATCGTGGAGGCCAAGACCACGCTGGACCGGGAGAAGCAGCGCACCATCAACCAGCGGCTGCACGCCCTCCTGTCCGACGAGCAGCCCTACACGTTCCTCTGGACCCTGACCAACTACGCGGCCATCCACAAGAAGGTCCGCCACGTGGAGCTGCATCCCTTCAAGCTGTTCACCTTCGCAGACACCTGGTACATAGCGAAAAAGGAGCAATGAGGCGCCACGCTCGGGAGGGGCCCCCTCCGAGCGGAGGACTCGGGTGCTGAAGCGGATCAGACGGGCGTTGCTGCGCGAGGGGACGCGGACGGCGGTCCTCTTCCTGCTCGTGACCATGGCCATGTTCGTCCTCTTGAACCTGGCTCCCGGGGACCCGGTGGCGCTCTACGTCAACGTCCAGAACCTCTCCCCGCCGGAGGTCGAAGCCGTACGCCACGAGTTGGGCCTCGATCGGAGCCTGCCCGTGCGCTACGGAGTCTGGCTCAGCCGCTTGGTCCAGGGGGATCTGGGACACTCCCTGCGCAGCGGACGCCCGGTCACGCTCGAGCTGTGGCGGACGGGCTGGCGCACCCTCCTCCTCGCGGGGAGCGCCATGACCCTGACCCTCCTCTTCGCGGCCGTCACCGCCTACCTCGTCGCCATGGGGCGCCACCCCCTGTGGGCTTCCGGTCTCACCGCCCTCGGCTATGTCCTGTCCGGGCTGCCCGTGTTCTGGCTGGGGTACCTCGCGATCTATCTCGCCACCACCCGCTTCCACGTGCTGCCCCTGATGATGGGGGCGGGGGCCCCCCCCGGGAACTGGGCGTTTTTTCTTGTCCCCGTGGTCGTGCTGGGGCTCGGAAACGGCACCGTCTCCGAGGTGACGCGGCACCTCCGGACCCATCTCCAAGGCGTGCTGGGAGAGGACTACATCCGGACGGCACGCGCCAAGGGCGCTAGCCTCTGGCGTCATCTTTACAAAGACGGTTTCGTCATGCCCCTCTCCTCCCTTCTGGCCAACAAGATCCCCTATGTGCTCGGGGGGGCCATCGTGGTGGAGCAGGTCTTCAACTGGCCGGGCATGGGACGCCTCACGTGGCAGGCGGCGTCCGACCGCGACTACCCGACCCTCCTCGGGGTGACGCTTCTGGCCGCCCTGATCGTGCGGACCGGCCACATCATCAAGGAGGCGGTGCAGGTAGCGGTCAACCCCCAGCTCGCGGACTAAGGGGCAATGTGAGCCAAGTACTGGGGGGGTGGGGGGTGCGGAGGGCATGAGCCGCTTCCTGGAGCTCGCCCTGGAGCCCTCGGCCTGGCAACGGGTCCGATCCTGGCCCCTTCATCGAACCGTGGCCACCGTGTTCGGGACGGGCATGGCGACCCTGGTCGTGGGCGTCTACGTTGCTTCAGTCCTGAAGGTCCTGCCCCACGATCCCGACGCGATGGATCTGGGGGCGGTGAATGCCCTCCCCAGCGCCGCCCACCTGCTCGGGACGGACTTTGTGGGCCGCGACCTCCTGTCGCGCATCATGGTGGGGACCCAGGCTTTCTTCTTGCCCGGGCTTCTCTCCGTCTCCGTGAGCCTCCTCTTCGGATCGCTCCTCGGGGTGCTGGCCGGCTTCTGGCCGGCGCGCTTCGATACGGTCGTGGGTTTGCTGTTGCAGCTCCTGGAGTCCCTTCCCAAGCTCGTGCTCATCCTTCTCGTCGTCGCCCTTTTCCGTGCCGACATCTACTTGATTCTTCTCGTGGTGGGAATTACGAACATCCCCGCCGCCGCGGAGTTGCTCCGGGCCCGGATCGCGGTCCTCCGGCGGAAGAGCTACATCGAGGCGGCCATTGCCCTGGGCTTGCCCCCCTCCCGGGTCATCCTCAAACACGTTCTCTGGCTCCATGGAAGGGGTCTGGTCCTCATCCAGGCCACGATCGGGATGGGAGAAGCCATTCTCATTGAAACCTCGCTCTCCTACCTGGGCTTTGGGGTGCAAGAGCCGACTCCCTCATGGGGCAACATGGTCGCTCTGGGCAAGGACTATTTCTTCCGGGGGGAGCTCTGGCTCTCCACGGTTCCCGCCGGAGCTATTCTCCTCACCGTTTTGGGCTTTCATCTGCTGGGCGACGCCCTGCTGGAACGCCTGGAGGCCAGCGGAGCGTAGATGGCAGAAGCGACTCCAGCCCGCCCTCGTCCCGCCCGCCGAGAGGGAGAGGGGGCGGTCCTCTTCGTGCGGGACCTTCGGACGTACTTCTATCTCCCCACCCGGGGCCGCTTCCTGCGCGCCGTCGACGGGGTGAGGCTCGCGGTCAAGGAAGGCGAGACCCTCGTCCTGGTGGGGGAATCGGGATCGGGAAAGAGCGTCACCGTGCTCTCCGTCATGGGCCTCGTGACCGCCGCGCCGGGGGTGGTGTCAGGGCGGATCTGGTACCGCCCGCCCGGCCACGAAGACCCGGTCAACCTTCTGGAGGGACTGGAGCGTTTCGCCCGTTTTACGCCGGGACCACCGGTGGGCGTGGAAAAGGACAACCGACGCTGGCTGAAGTGGCACGAGGCCGGGATGCGCGAGCGGCGGGGGCGCGATTTCGCCATGATCTTCCAGAACCCGCGCAACGCTCTGCACCCCTACTTCACGGTCGGCCAGCAGGTGAGCGAGGTGATCCGGCGCCGATCGCCCGAGCTCTCGGCGGGGGAGGCCGTCGCAGAGGCGCGGGCGTGGCTGGCCAAGGTCCACCTCGACGCCCCCGCCAAACGCCTCGGGGACTACCCACACAACCTCTCGGGAGGGATGTGTCAGCGGGTCATGATCGCCATGGCCCTGGCCGCCCGCCCCGCCGTCCTCATCGCCGACGAGCCCACCACCGGCCTCGACGCCACGATCCAGAGCCGCGTCTTGGACCTGATGGAGGAGATGAAAGCCACGCTCAAGACCACCACGATCGTCATTACCCACGACATGGGGGTGGCCCGCCGCCTCGCCGACCGGGTGGCGGTGATGTACGCCGGGCGAGTGGTGGAGGAGGGACCGGCCCCGGACGTCCTCAACGGCCGCTACGAGATCAAGCATCCCTACACGCATGGCCTCCTCTATGCCATCCCGAGCGCGGGGGATATTCGGGAGAAGAGGAGACTGGGGACCATCGAAGGTGACGTGCCGGACCTCTCCCGCCTTCCCGCGGGTTGCCAGTTCGCCGATCGCTGCGGGATGAAGCCTCCGGGGCGCGAGCATCTCTGCGACGCTGAGGAGCCGGGTCTGGACGCGCCCGTCCCCGGACACCGGGTACGGTGCTGGCGCCACCTACGTCATCCGTCTGAGGGAGGGGCAGCGCCATGAGCTCCGCGCCCGGTCGGGAAGGGGTGGGGGAGGCCCTGCTCGAGGTCCGCGACCTCCGGACCTTCTTCTATCGCCGCGGGCGCTTCGGCGTGGTCCGCCCCGACGACTACGTGGCCGCCGTGGACGGCGTGAGCTTCAGCGTCCCGGAGGGTGAGTCGCTGGGAATCGTGGGGGAGAGCGGTTGCGGCAAGACCACGCTAGGCCGGACCGTGCTGCGCGTGATTCCGGCGACTTCGGGTTCCGTCCGCTACCGCGGAGAGGAGATCCTCGGCCTCGGCGGCGCCGCCCTCCGGGCGAAGCGACGCGACATGCAGATGATCTTCCAAGACCTCGATGCCGCCCTAAACCCCAAGATGCGGGTGGGGGACCTTTTGGCCGAGGCCCTGACCCTCCACAAGAAGCTGTCCTCTCCCGAGGTCCGCCGACACTCCGAGGAGCTCCTTGGCCTGGTGAAGCTCAAACCGGCAAAGCTCTCTGCCTTCCCGCCCGAGCTTTCGGGAGGGGAGAAACGACGGGTCTCTATCGCCCGGGTCCTTGCCGTGGAGCCACGGCTGATCGTCGCCGACGAGCCACTCTCGGCCCTGGACGTGTCCATCGCGGCCCAGGTCGCTAACCTCATGCGCGACCTCCAGGAGAGCCTGAGGCTCACCTACCTTTTCATCTCCCACGACCTGAGGATGGTGGAGCTCATCGCGCACCGGGTCATGGTCATGTACTTGGGCCGGGTGGTGGAAATGGCGCCCGCTCGCTTGCTGGCCGACGGAGCCGCGCATCCCTACTCGCGGCTCCTCTGGGCAGCGGTGGACCCCTACACCGGCCTCCGGATGGCACAGGCGCCGGCGTCCGGACGGTGGGAGATCTCCGAGGGTGATCGGCCCAAGGCCGGCTGCCGGTTCCGAGACCGCTGCCCGGTCTATCACGCCAAGGGCGAGCCCGCCATCTGCAGCGACGCGGAGACGGAGCCAAAACTCACTGAGGTCTCGCCCGGCCACCTCGTGGCCTGCCATTTCCCCCAGGGGCGTACAGAGACGACGGCGCCGGCCTGAGGGCAGAGCTCCGTAGCGATTGCCGGGCGTCCCTTTGCCAGCCGCGCCGGCGGGGGGTTGGGTTTCGTATGGCTGACCCGAGCCCCCCTGTTTGACGGGTTCGATCAGAGTCGCCTATCCTGCGATGTTGGGTTCGGTTTCCTCGGGCAGAAGCGCCTCCTTTCGGAGGACCGGCAGCCCGGGGAGTTCACGAGAGGACCGTCCGCGAGGGGCCCTTCATTCAGGCAATCACTGACTGCTCCCGGGAACCCTTTGTTTCTTGGCCACGGCCACACCGGCAGCCCTGTTGGGGATCAGGGTTGCGGGCGGCGCCGCGCACCGCCGAGGAAGGCGCTCTTGTCGACAAGAGGCCTCGAGAGAGGGCGCGAGCACTTGTCCCATGGTCCTCCCCTGCGGCAGGCGTCTCGCGAGGGCGCCGTATACGCGGTTCCCCGGGGGTCGCGGCTCGTCCGCGGGCGGGAGCGCCGCCCGGCGATGACTGGCGATGAATGAGGAGGGGTGTATGCGGCATGCGGTTGCTCTTCCAGTCTTCCTGGCCCTGATTCTGGTCGGCTTGTCTCCGAATCCCGCCTGCTGCCAGTCACCTCCCCCTTCGCCGCCAAGCCGGGAAGAGCTGGACCGCCTCACGAGCGAGATCCAGGCCCTCCGCCGCGACTACTCGGAGCGGATCGCGTCTCTCGAGGCCCGACTGAACGCACTTCAGGCCGTCGCCCCCGCGGCCCAACCCCCCGCTGCTTCTGAGGCGGGGGCTGGCGCCGGCGTGCCCGCCCCGACAGCGGCGGCGCCGCCTCAAGCCGCGGTTCCCGCCGGCGCGGCCGGCGGCTCCGAGGGGGGGGCCCTTCCCGTCTACGGCGGGCTCGCCGCCGCTTCGAAGGTCTTCAATCCGGACATCTCGGCGATCGGGGATTTCCTGGGCGCGGTGGGAAAGAGCCCGGGCGGGGGCGAACCCTCCCTCCAGATGCATGAGGCGGAACTGGGCTTCCAAGCGGTGGTCGACCCCTATGCCCGCGCGGACTTCTTCCTGACCTTCAGCCCGGATTCGGTGGGGGTCGAGGAGGCCTACCTCACGTTCCCCAGCCTACCCGGAGGGCTCCTGATGAAGGTCGGTAAGATGCGGGACATATTCGGGAAGGTGAACGGCATGCACAATCACGTGCTGCCCTGGACGGACCGTCCCCTCGTCACTCAGAACCTCGCGGGCGGCGAAGACGGTCTCGCCGACGCCGGCATCTCGATCTCGAGGCTGATCCCGAACCCCTGGGTTTTCCTCGAGGCCACGGGCCAGGTCTACCGGGGCGAGTCGAATATCTTCCGAGCACCCAAGCGCGGTGACTTGGCCTACCTGGGTCACGTCCGCCTCTATCAGGACCTCAGCGAGTCCTCCAACATCGACCTCGGGGGATCGGTGGCCCGCGGGAACAACGGCGTGGGCCCGGACACCACCACCCGGCTCTTCGGAGTTGACGCCACCTTCCGCTACAAGCCCCTTCGCCGTGCCATCTATACTCACGTCCTGGCCCGGGGGGAGTTCGTGTGGAGCCGCCGGGAAAGCGTGGGATCCGTCCAGAGGGCAGTCGGCGGCTACGGTTACCTGGAGTACCAGTTCGGGCGGAGGTGGTTCGCGGGAGCGCGCTACGACTACTCCGATCGGGCTGCTGATCCCACCCTCACCGATAAGGGTGGTTCCTTCCTGATCACCTATTGGCCCAGTGAATTCAGTCAAGTCCGGGGTCAACTCCGGCACACGCAATTCGGCGAGGGACGCACCGCAAACGAGCTCCTTTTCCAGTTCCAGTTCTCCATAGGCGCCCACGGCGCCCATCCCTTTTAGCGAGGCCTCGATGCGCAGTCACTCCTTGGTAGGACTCGTACCTCTCGGCTTGCTGGTCCTGGCCGGCGCCCGTTTGGAAGCCACCGTCAACGTCGTGGCCAGCACGGAAGACCTTGCCTCCCTCACGCGGGAGGTGGGCGGCGACAAGGTCAAGGTCGATGCTCTCGGCAGGGGGTATCAAGATCCGCACTTCGTTGAAGCCAAGCCGAGCTTCATCCTCAAGCTCAACAAGGCCGATCTGCTCGTGGTCGTCGGTCGGGAGCTGGAGATCGGCTGGCTGCCTCCTCTCATCGATCAGAGCCGCAACGCTCGCATCCGGCCCGGTGCCGAGTACTATCTTGACGCGTCCCTGACCGCGCGAATCCTCGAGATGCCCACGGGCCAGATCACGCGCGCCATGGGGGACGTACACCCCCTCGGCAATCCCCACTACTGGCTCGACCCCGACAATGGTCGGAGGATAGCCCAGGCCATCCAGGTCAAGCTTGCGCGGATCAGCCCTGCCGACGCCCCCTACTTCGCCGAGCGTTACGCGGACTTCGACAAGCGGCTGGCGGAGGCCGAGAGGCGGTGGGATGCGACGGTGGCCCCCTACCATGGGCTCAAGATCGTGACCTATCACCGTTCCTGGCCCAACTTCGCCGAACGGTTTGGGTTCGAGGTAATGGGCTACGTGGAACCGCGTCCGGGCATACCCCCGTCGCCGAGCCATACCTTGGAGCTGATCCAAGAAATGAAACGACTCGGCGTCAAGATCCTTCTCGTGGAGCCCTACTTCGATCTCAAGACCCCGGAATCCATAGGGCGGGAGACGGGGGCGAAGGTCCTGGTCATGACGCCCTCGGTCGGGGGAGTGAAGGAAGTCACCGATTACATCAAGCTCTTCGACTACGACCTCGACCTCTTGGTTTCGGCAATCAAGGCAACGGGGGCAAGTAGGTAACCATGGACTTCGAGATCCTGCAATTTCTGGCCGCCCCCTTCGCCATCAGTCTGATCCTCACCGGGATTCACGCCTATCTGGGAGTCCACGTGGTAGAGCGGGGGGTGATCTTTGTGGACCTGTCCCTCGCCCAGATTGCGGCATTGGGCGCCACCATCGCGCTCCTCTTGCCCTTCACGGGACACGATCCCCACGGCGCCGCGACCTACTGGCTCAGCTTGGGTTTCACCTTCATCGGGGCCGCGGTGTTCGCCACCATCCGTGTCCGCCGGGCCCGGATCCCTCAAGAAGCCATCATCGGCATCTCCTATGCGGTGGCCTCGGCGGCGGCGATCTTGGCCATGAGCAAGGCCACCTCTGAGAGCGAGCACTTAAAAGACATGCTGGTTGGAAACATCTTGGCCGTGTCCTGGCCCGAGGTGGGTAAGACCGCGCTCCTTTACGGAGCCGTCGGGGCCTTCCACTACGTCTTCCGCCGGCAGTTCCTCACGATCTCGACCGACAACGAGAAAGCCGAAGCCGAGGGGCTGAACATCCGGTTCTGGGACTTTCTCTTCTACGCTTCGTTTGGATTCGTGGTGACGTCTTCAGTGGCCATCGCAGGGGTTCTCCTGGTCTTCTGCTATCTCATTGTCCCTTCGGTGGCGGCGATGCTCTACGCGGACCGGATCGGACGGCGCCTTGCCATTGGCTGGACCATGGGAACCGTGGTCTCGGCCCTCGGAATCTACCTCTCGGTCAAGCTGGACCTGCCCACGGGCGCCACGATGGTCTGTACCTTCGGTCTCGTACTGATCCTCATGGCTCTCGTGCGCCCCCTTGTTCAGGGGCGTCTCCCCCGGCGGGAACCAGGCATCGCCGCGGCCCCATCGGTGCAGAAGGCCCGGGACTAACGGTCCGAGACTAGAGGGGGGAGGCTCGTTGCCGACCGGCATGTGAGGTGGGCCGTCCCCATCGGGGTCCACCCAGCCGCCGTTCCGGAATCGCCCTCTGAGCCTCCTGGCCAACCCCGCAGCCCAGCGGTCTCGGCAGCGACGGCGAGCCCCTCGGCAGCGAGGCGGTAAGGTCGCGGGAAGGGAGCGCTGGGGGAGCGCTAGCGATTTCTCTGCCCAGCCTGGGCTTCGGTGATCCGGCGGCGGATCTCCTCGGCGTCGCGCCGACGGTGGCCATGGCAGCGTATGGGCTGCGAGCCCCCGGTCGTCTCGATAATCACGTCGCCGAAGACGATGCCGGCGTCCACGCTCACCGAGGCGACTTGGTCGGTCGCGATGGTCTCCTCAAAATGGCCGAACAGCCGCGGCGTCCAGCGCACGACCCGGTTGGAGAACACCGCCACCTGCGTCGGCCATGCCCAATTGCCCTTCGTCCAGCGCGAGGCGCGGAAGACTGGGACCTCATGCGTGAAGGAGCGGTTGCGGACCTGGTTGATCGCGAACGTTAGGGCCCCGAGGCCGACCACGCCGCCGACCGTGATAGTGATGGGCTCCACCCTTCTCTCCCCGGGCACCCCACTGGGCTAGGCGCCGCTTGCCGTTGACGTCTCTCCTGGCCTCTGGTTCGACACGATTGAGCCGCCTTCGCGCGGTCCAATCTACTTCACGGACTGGATCGCAGCCATCCCGCGAGGGAGGCGCAGGTCATGGTGAGCAGCCGAGTCTCCCTTGTCAAGGCCGTAGGAGCGGAGAAGGCGGGTTGAGTACGCTCACTTCCTTCGGGGGGAGTCCTGGCTCGATCACAGGGGCCCCCGGACGACGCAAGGAAGTATTGCCCACGACATTCGGCGAACGAGCTGAATCGCCGGGCTTCCTTTCCGCGTCGACAAGCGGCGCCCACCCTCCCTATTCGCACAAGGGCATCGGATTGAGCCTTGGATGGTCCGCGCCAGGGCCGGGGCGAACGTGCTCTTCTGCGCGAGTGCAGATGACGACCGAACCATGCCGCGCCGAGGGGGCGGTTCGCTTCTTGCGGAGCGTCTGAAAATCGAAACGGACTACGGAATCCGAACGCTGAGGGTGATCCGTCTTCGGCAATCGAGGTGACCCAAGCGGGCTCCGCGCAAAGCCCGTCTGGCGCCAAGCCGTTGTCATAGCGCGTCCTAAGGGATCGGGGCGGCCATCGACGCGGGCGCGACCCTGCCTTGGTGTTCTGGACCAGACCTTGCCGTGGGAGGGGCGTGGACCCTTGCCCGCGGACAACACACTCCCGAGGCTGGTCGGCGGCCGTCGTCGCCTTCGCCCTCTACTCGTTGCTGACGGTTGCGTTCACATACCCCCTTGTCTTCGAGTTGTCGACCAGCCTGCCCCACGACCTGGGTGACCCGCTCCTCAACACGTGGATCCTATGGTGGAACGCCCAGCAGTTACCTCTGACCGAAGCCTGGTGGAACGCCCCCTCGTTCTATCCGGCCTCGGGATGCATGGCTTTTTCCGAGCACTTGCTCGGACTGGCCCCGATTACCTCGCCCGTTCAATGGCTCGGAGGCTCCCCGTCTCTCGCCTACAACCTAGCCTTTCTCCTTTCCTTCCCGCTCTCGGCCCTGTCTGCCCATCTGTTGGGGGTAGAGCTGACGGGACGTCACGACGCTGCTCTCGTAGCCGGACTGACCTTCGGCTTCGGGCCGTATCGCGCCGCGCACTTCGCCCACCTGCAGATCCTCTCGTCCTATTGGATGCCTCTGGCGTTGCTCGGCCTCCACGCGTTTCTTCGCACGAGGCTCTCCCGATGGCTGGCCCTCTTCGGGGCCGCCGGGCGTTGCAAGGACTGTGCAACGGGTACTACCTCCTCTACTTGTCGGTATTGCTACTGCTGTGGCTTGCGTGGTTCGTGATCCGCCCCGGTAGTGTCCGACTCGGGGTCAGGATTGCGGCCGCCTGGTTTTGTGCGGCCCTCCCGCTCTTGCCGATTCTCCGAGGTTACACCGAGATCCACGCCCGCTATGGGTTCAAACGTGGACTGGGAGAGATCAGCGCTTTCAGCGCCGACGTGATCTCGGTTGCGGGGTCCCCTTTGCTGGCCGGCCTGGGCATCGAGCCGCCGCAGATCGAGAGCCAGATTTGTCCGGGCATGACCTTGAGCTTGATTGTGCTCGGGGGTCTCGTGGCTGCCTGGCGGCGGCGAACGGGGGCAAGACCGGGGTGCCGGAGGCTGCGCCTGGCGGTGGCCGCACTCGCGGCCGGCTTTGCTTTGATTGCCCTGACCGCCGTGACCCTGGGCCCCTGGAGCGTGAGTCTCGGCGGCATCCTCATCTCGGTTCGGGCCATGGAAAAGCCCTTGTCACTCGCATGTGCGGCCTTGCTTTTTGTCGCGGCCTCGAGTGAAGGCTTCGGCGGCGCCTACCGGCGAACTTCGCCCTTCGGCTTCTACGCGGCGGCCGCCGGCGCCATGTGGCTGCTCAGCTTGGGCCCGTCTCCGAAGCTGCTGGGGATGCCCGTGCTCTACAAAGCTCCCTACGCCTGGCTTCTGTTGGTGCCCGGGTTCGACGAGCTGCGGGCGCCCGCGCGCTTCGCCATGCTGATGACACTCTGCCTGTCCATGGCCGCGGCATTGACCATGGCCCGTTTCGCGGAGCGTCGACCCCGATGGAGCCGGCTGCTCGTCTGCCTGGCCGTGGCGGGCGCTCTCTGGGAGGGTTGGCTTCCGAGACTCGCTTTGGAGCCGCTGCCCCTGGACGCTCCGGACCTTCATGCCTGGCGAGGGTTGAGATCGGCCGTGCTGGAGCTTCCACTGGGCGGCGACCAGGATCGGATCGCTCTGTTTCGCGGCATGTCTCACGGCCTGCCCGTCGTCAATGGCTATAGCGGCTATGAGCCTCCTCACTACGCGGGGCTCCGCCTGGCTCTCAAGGCGCGCGCGGATGACACCTTGACGCGGCTGACTTCCCGAGGGCCCCTGCTCGTGATCATTGAGCGCGACCGTGATCGGCGCGGTGGCTGGAGGCGGTATGTGCTCCGGCACGCCGGCGCCCGTGTGCTCCGCGATGGCCGCCTGGGCATCTACCTGCTATCCGCCACTCCGCCGGCGTCGGTTGATCGCCCAGGCTCAGCGTCAGTGAGTCCCGAGCTCCCGGCCGGCAGGCCTTGGCGCGCTCCGCTGGCTCTCGTCTGGCCCGAGCGGGCGTGGAACGCCGCGACGACCTCGGGACTCTGGATGGGTTCTCTCTGCAAACGAGACCCGGGCGGCCCCCCTAGAGGTATGGGCGCTGCGGACGCCGTCGTGCGATTGGGAGAGGGCGTGGGGGCGAGCCACATGTTCGCAGGCGCAGGCCCTTTGGGCTCACTTGATCCTTTCACCCCCGCTCAGGCCGATTCGCTCTCCGAGGTTCATTAGAGCTGAGTGGTCGGCCACCGAGAGAACGAATGGAAACCCAAGTGCCTCTCCCTGGACGACTTTGCCGGTCGCCACCGCCTGCTGGAGTGAGGGCTCCAGCCGGACGCCCACGCCGTTCGCAGGGCAGCCCAAAGGGCCATTCGACTCACAGGGGGGGTAAAGCAAGAAGCAAGAAGCGTCGGAAGCGCCCGCGATTGAGCAGCCTCCTGGATCGGCCAGCGCGACTCCATCTCCGTCGATCAGAAAACGTAAGGATAGTTGCCGAATCGCGGTCAGCGGCAGAGGGAGCGCCTTGAGGACCAGACGTGCCGGCGCCCCCTTAGGTTCCTGTGGGAGGCCGGTGTAAGGATCCCGGTGGGCCCGTCCGGGGAAAAAGGCCTGAAAGACGAGGGTCACCCGTGGCGGTTTTCCATCCGGACCGTCGGGGATGAGGCGAAGCAGACCTCGGTCGTCTGGAACAAATCCCAGTAGAGCCTTCTGACGTGGCGCGTCTGCTGATCCAGCGCCCAACCGTCCCCGGGTGCCTGGAGCAACAGGACCGCCATTGGCAACGAGGCCAACACCATCTCCACTCCTTCCTTCTGCTCCACATACAACGATCCCCGCTTTTTACAGAGATTTCAATATCATGCCGCTTGCTCGCTCGGAAGCCACACCTCGGGATGATGACCCTCGCGACAGAGATGAATTCACCGATTCCCAACGCAACGAGTCGAGGCGGCGCCAGGGGAAACTGGCCTCCCGCTTGACGGCCGTGGGGGGCGGCGCCTAAGTTCTGAATGGAACGTGAGGCTTGGGCCCACGAGGGAGGGAAGATGAAGCGTGTGCTGGCGAGGCTCCTGATCTTGGCGGCTTTCGTGCTTCTGGCGCGGTCCAGCGGAGCCGACGGACCTTCAATCGCCGCGGGCGTCGGCACGGTCACGCCTACGAATGTCAACTCGACACTCTGGGTTACCGGGAGCGTTCGCTTTCCCATCGGGAGATTCTTCGCCATCGAGCCGGAGGTGGGCTACTGGTCCAAGAGCGAGGAAGTCTTCACCGTCCAGACGTCTCTCGACGATCTCAACTTCGGCGCCACCGCTCTGATCCTGATCCCGCTCGACCGCATCACGATTTTCTTCGGGGCCGGTGGCTGTGCCCACCACATTCAAGGCAGGGTCGGAGTGACCGGTCTCGGTTCAGCCTCGGACTCCACGACCAAGGGTGGCTACCAGGTTCTGGGCGGGATAGATCTCAGGGTTGGGCACAGCTTGAGCCTTTTCGGCGCGGCCCGCTACGATGGTGTGAAGCTCGACAACGGCGAGAAGCTCGACCAGACTAAGTTCTACGGGGGCTTGCGCCTGCGGCTCTAGTTAGCAGGACGGGGGAAGGCCAACGCATCCCGACCTGCAGTAGCGGTCGCCCCAGGGGCCTCTTGGCCGCGACCTCAACCTCGAGGCGCAGGGGAGGAAAGAAAAAGCGCCGCGTTCCAGGGAGGTGAGCCGCGTCACTGGCAAGCGAATCCGGGCCGGAGATATGCTCTGACTCAGGCATGCCTACCCCCGTGTGTCGCCGGTTCCGGCCTTGGATCAAGGTCCTGCTCGCGGTCGTGCCGCCGCTTCTCCTCGGTGGGTGCGGGGAGAGCTCGGCCAACCAAGCCACGCGCGAGCCGTGTTTGGGACGCGTCCTGGACAAGATCGCCCACCCCATGGTTCCCCTCGCCCAGCCACGCCCGGGGGAGAGTTACCGCGACCCCGCTTTCGGGACCATCGTGACCCGCATCACGGCCGCGAACCCCGCGGAGGGCGAGAACGCCGTCATCAAGCCTATGTATTCCACGATGCCCGCCTGGAATGCGGACGAGTCCCTCCTCTTGCTCTGGCACCGCGTCCGAGGCCACGAACTCTACCAGGGGGACGAGCCCTACCACTTCCTCCGCGGCTTGGCCCTCCGCTCGCCCTCCGACATCGAACAGGTGCTCTGGGACCCCACGGATCCGAACGTTCTCTACTACCCCTCCAACTACAACGCTGTGCCCTTGCTGATCGAGCACCGGGTGCAGCCGGTGGATGGCTGGCGGGTGATTCATGACTTCCGCTCCCCCCCAACCAATTGCCCGGTGGACTGGGCCCGGGTCTTGAGGCTCGGCTCCGATCCACAGTGGATGAGCTGGGGCCCCCGGAAGATCCTGGGTCTGCAATGCGGGGACACGAAATTCCTCTACAGCATCAGCGAAGACGCGGTGCTGGCCGTGGGCCGGGCTCCCAGCTCCAACGCCCCCGTGGTCGCGCCCTCCGAGACCCTAGCCGTCCTGGATGGATATGTCTTCAACATGAGTCTCCTGCCCCTGCGCCGCCTTGTGATGGCGAACCCCTACGAACACGCGAGCGCGGGCCGCTCTCTCCAAGGCTACGATACCTGGAACGCAGTGGCCTTCGATGGCGAGGACATCGGATCGCTCGTCTCTCACCGCCTCGACACGGGCGAGCGGAGGGTTGTGATTGGACCTGCGAACGGCTACCCCTATCCGCCCTCATCGACCCACCTCTCGGCCGTGGCTCAGAAAGCCCCGGGTTGGGTGGCCCTCGGGATCGTCGGCAACCACACGGGTCAGACCCTGCTCGACAACGAGATTGTCCTCGCCAACGTCGACACGGGTCAGGTGTGCCGTGTGGCCCACGCCCGAACCTTCGCGGGGTCGACCGCAGAGGGTCGCTGGGGCTACTGGAGCGAGACCCACCCCGCCCTCAGCCCGACCGCCACTCGGATCGTCTTCGGGAGCGACTGGATGAACGGCCTCACCGTGGACAGCTACGTGGTGGACCTTCGGAAGCCCTGAGGGGTCCGGGCCGCCGCCCCTCCCCGCCCGCCGCCTCGGAATCGGCTCCGGGGGGAGTCATGGGCCGTCCCGGGGGACCGACCGACCGGGAGCTCGGACGAGGGTCCCCCCGGTGCCCGCGAGCCCCCCGCAGCGCACGAGCCGCGACGACTCGAACGAGGGAGAGGCTGATGGGGCGTGGCCTTTCGCTTCAGATCACGGCCGTCAAGGCCGCCGCAGCTCGCACCAAAGCTCTTCCGTGATCTTTAGGGAGACGCGCACCTTGCCCCCCCGACGTGTCATGTGCAGATCCCCGACCTTCTCGAAGCCGCTCTTACGAACTCCCTTGAGGGATGCGAAGTTCGTGCACTCCACAGTCAGGAAGAGACGCCGCTTCCCCTCCGCGGCAAGGCGGCGGTGGAGCTCGAGGGCCCGCGCTGCCTGGTACCCGAGCCCCCGGTACTCGGGGTTGGTGTAGGACCAGTACTGATAGGCGGTGTCGTCAGGGAGGCTGAGGTAGACGCCGTCCATCACGAAGACGAGGGGCGAGCGCGCGACCCAGGTGTAGCCCACGAGCGCGTCCCCGTCCGACTGGACCAGACACCGTTCCCCCTGTCTCGCCGCTTCCATGTGCCTCGGTGTCCAGACCCCCGCGCGGCAGCCGTCGGCAATCTCGTCCGGGGTGGCGAACCGAAAATGATGTCGACGCGCCTCTGCGGCCGAAGGGGGGAGGGGTCGAGGTGTGGTCAGCCCGAACAGGTCATGCCGCCACGAATGACGCCGAAGGGCCGACCTGATCAGGATCGCCGCCGCTCTCCATCCGTGTTGCCGCCGGGCGGCCCCGATGTTGGCAAAGGCGGCACGGAGGCTCATGGGGAGCTCGCTCTTAAGCCCAGGCCCCTCTGGGCATCAGGAGGCGTTCCCCCGGGCAAGGCCGATGTTGCGGCCGCGCAGACGGCGTCGCAAACGGTCGATCCCCGGAAGCGATAAGGAAAGGTAAGGCGTATTCTCCATGAAAAGGCGGAGAGCTCGTCGCCGTCGGCGGCGTCGGCTCTCCCTGCCGAGGAGGCGCGCCAGCGCCGGCTCACCCTGCAGGCTCCGAGCGAGGTTAAGGAGTTCGTCCAGGTATTCGTCGTAGTCGGTGCGGAGGGCACGGAGGAGACGGGCCCGAGGCGCCTCCGGGAAGGTGCGGGCCTCGGACCGCACGCCGAGGAGCTCGAGGGCGAGCATCGTGCGCGCGCATTTGCGGCACCGGCCGCAGTTGGCGGGCCCACCGGCATTCTCAAGGCAGACGCGCAAATAGCGAAGGGCCAGGGGAGAGCGTGCGACCAGGCTCGATAGCTTGTCCACGCGAGTCGCTTCCGCGCCATGATGGAGAATCTCGAGTTGCTCCGTCGACCAGAGTTCGTCGAGCAGAGGGTGGGAGCCCTGCGGAACCAGCTGGGCGTAGGAGTTAGAGGAGGGTACTAGAAGCCGGCCCACGACCCCCGACAAGGGCAAGGTGGTGGCGGCCACCGCCGCGCCAAGGTATTGGAGCTCATAGTTGAGGGAGAAACGGCTTCGAAGATTGGTCTCTCCGGCAATCAGGGTGAGGCCCGCCTCATGCGCAACCTCCTGAGCCCGTTGCTGAGACTCCGCCACTCCCCTCGACATCTCCAGAGGCTGCTCGAGACCCTTGAGAAAAACGAGGTGCGTGAGGCGGGGGACGTCGGAGGCCGGGCCGGCCAGCGAGCGGAGGAGGGTATAGAAGGAGTCGACGCCGCCGGAGAAGAGGGCGGCGACGCCCGAGGCCGTGGCCGAGGCCTGCCTCTCGCGGGGCCGGGCCGTGACCCGGACCCGACGGAAATCCGGGTTCCAGCAAAGCAAGATGTCTTGGATTCGTCCCAGCCGACTGAGCAAGCGGGGAGAGACGGGGGGAACGAACTGGAGATCTTCTCCGCCCTTAAGGCACGGGACGAGTAGGGCGGGCAGGAAGGGATCCGCGGACTCCGTGAGAGAGCTCCGGAACCCAGCGGGAAAGGCGAAGAAGACCTCCTCGGTAGCAGTCGCCCGATCTCGTTGGACGGTTCCCACGAGCCGCACCTCGTCCGGGGAAACATCCACTCTCGTCGCGAGGAGCTTCATCCGCCTCCGAGGCTGCGGTACCGACCCTCCCAGGCCCTCGAGGAAGGTACGCCGGCGGGTGCGACCGGTCAAATCTCACTACGCTCAACTCTCGCCGCGCTCACCGCGCACAGATCCTGTGCGATCGAACCTAACTTTCCCTGGTCGAGCGCGGTCCGCTAACGGGGCGAGGGTCGGATGTACCTCCGATCGGGCGTGTGAGAGCGCTATTCGAGAGCGGACGGAGCCAGGGTCCTCGTCCCGAGGGGTTGGCGTACGGGGGTTAGCGAGGCTGTGGTAGGATTCGCGCCTTCGCAAGCCCTGGAGCCGCGGCACCAGGAGAGCTGCGCCGGCCTCGGGGGCCGCGGTCGCCAGGAGGCTGACCTTGCCAGATCACCTGATCGAGCCGCATGGCGGCGAGTTGATCAATCTGCGGGCAGACGAGAAGCGTCGAACGGAGCTCAGGACGGCTTCCCGAGATTGGCTGGGCTGGGACCTCACCCCGAGGCAGCTGTGCGATCTGGAGCTGCTGGTGAGCGGAGGTTTCTCTCCGCTCCAAGGATTCATGGGGCGGAAGGACTACGAGGCGGTACGGGACCGGATGCGCCTCTGCAGTGGCAAACTCTGGCCCATCCCCATCGTGCTCGACCTGCCGGAGAGCGTTGCCCGGGAGGTGCGCCCGGGCTCCCCCCTGGCCCTGCGAGACCCGGAAGGGGTGATGCTCGCGGCTCTCCACGTCGAGGAAAGCTGGCAACCGGACCGAGAGGCGGAAGCCCAAGCGGTTTACGGCACGACGAACCGTGATCATCCCGGGGTAGCACACTTGCTGGACCAGACCCACTCCTTCTACGTGGGGGGGCGAGTCGAAGGCGTGGAAATGCCCCATCACTACGACTTTTGCGCCCTGCGCCTGACGCCTGCGGATCTGAGGGCGGAGTTCCTGCGGCTGGGATGGCGGCGGGTCGTCGCGTTCCAAACGCGGAACCCCATGCACCGCGCGCACTTCGAGTTGACCCTGCGGGCCACGCGCGAAGTCGGGGCCAACCTCCTCATCCATCCCTCCGTTGGCCTGACCAAGCCCGGTGACCTCGACCACTACATCCGGGTGCGTTGCTATCAGGCGCTCCTGCCGCACTACCCCTACAATGCGGTCAAGCTCTCTCTCCTGCCGCTCGCCATGCGGATGGCGGGCCCGCGCGAAGCCCTCTGGCACGCCATCATCCGCAAGAACCACGGCTGCACGCACCTGATCGTCGGGCGCGACCACGCCGGGCCCGGCTCCGATTCGAGCGGGCGCCCCTTCTACGGGCCCTACGCGGCTCAGGAGCTGCTGAGGGAGCACGAAAAGGAGTTGGGCGTGGGCATGGTCCCTTTTCGGGTGCTGGAGTACGTGGCGGATCTGGATGCCTACGTCCCCCAAGATGAGATCGGGAGCCGACCGTCCTTGAGCATTTCGGGGACGGAGCTGCGTCGGCGGCTCAACGAGGGAGCGGAGATCCCCCGGTGGTTTACATTCCCGGGAGTCGCAGCCGAGCTACGCCGAACGCATCCGCCCCGGCGTCAGCAGGGCTTCTGCGTATTCTTCACCGGGCTGTCCGGAGCGGGTAAGTCCACCATCGCCAACGTGCTGCGGGTGAAGCTCCTCGAGATGGGAGGCCGGCCCGTCACCCTGCTCGACGGCGACGTCGTGCGGAAACACCTGTCCTCGGAGCTCGGATTCTCAAAGGCCCATCGCGACTTGAACATCCTGCGCATCGGGTTCGTGGCCTCGGAGATTACGAAGAACGGTGGCATCGCCATCTGTGCGCCCATCGCTCCCTACGACTCGGTGCGGAAGCAGGTGCGAGAGATGATCCAGCCGGTGGGCGGCTTCGTGCTCGTGCATGTCGCCACCGCCATAGAGGTGTGCGAAGGGCGAGACCGAAAGGGCATGTATGCCAAGGCGCGAGCCGGCATCATCAAGGAGTTCACGGGGGTCTCGGATCCCTACGAAGCCCCCGCCGACGCTGACCTCGTGATCGACACCGCGAGCGTCGATCCCGGGGAGGCGGCACAAGAGATCCTGCTCTGCTTGGAGCGCCAGGGATTTATCGCCTCCCTTGAGCCCGAAGGGGCAACCTCGTGAGGACGTAGCCATGGGTCCGACCGGGAAGAGAGCGTGATTCCCACCTTCTTCATCGTAGGTGCTCCGCGGTGCGGCACGAGTTCGCTCTATCTCTACCTAGATGCACACCCCCAGATCTTCATGTCCAAGCCGAAGGAGCCGCACCACTTCGGGTCCGACCTGGACCTGCGGCCGAGGCCGTACGCGGACCGCGAAGCCTATCTGAAGCTGTTCGATGGCGCGGGCAAGGTCTCTCACGCGGGAGAGGCCTCCGTCCTCTACTTGTACTCCCGGACTGCTCCCGAAGAGATCCTCGCTCTAAATCCGGCGGCAAGGATCATCATCATGCTCCGGGATCCCGTGGAAATGATCTGCTCCCTCCATCTGCACAATCTCCTCCTGAACTACGAGGACATCGGGGACCTGGAGCAGGCGCTGGAAGCGGAATCAGACCGGCGGGAGGGCCGACGGATTCCCCCCACCTGCATCCCGCCCCTGTCTCTCCAGTACACGACGGTGGCGAAGTACGCGGACCACGTCGTACGTTACCAAGAGGCCTTCGGGCGAGATCGCGTCCTCTGCGTGCTCTTCGATGATCTTTGCGCGGAACCGGAAAGCATCTACGAGCAGGCCCTGTCCTTCCTCGGGCTGGAGGGGAGCGGGCGGCCCGAGTTCAAGGCTCACAATCAGGGGCTGAGCTGGCGGAGCCAGCGGGCAGCCCAAGTGCTGCTGCCCGCCTACTCTCGCTGTTACGGGCTCGCGAGCAAATTGCCGACGAAGCTCCTCCGCTTGTCGGCGCTCGGGATGGTCGGTACGCTCTTCTACCTGCCCTTAAAGCTGAACCTCAGGCCGGCCCCGACTCCACCCCTGGGCATCGAACGGCGGAGAGTGCTGCGGGAGGGGTTCCGCGAGGATGTCGAGCGGCTGGCGGACCTCCTGGGCCGCGACCTGTCGAAATGGTTGCGCCCAGAGGGCTAAGACCGGCCTCCCCGTGACTTCACCCCGGCGGGGACCGCAGTTCCGGCGCGCGGCCCGGTGCAGGCAAATGCGCCCCGCGAGGCGATCCCGGTGACGAGCAAGCCTTAGGCTCCCCCCCTTAACGCCCGACGGTTGCTATGCAAGCGGGGTCGTGAGGGCGGAAAGACGGGCCGCGCGGGGCCGGCTCAGCGGCGTGCGTAGGTCGCCTCGATCACCTTCACGGGCCCCCGACCCGGGAGGTCGAAGTACACCGTGAGGACGTGACGATCGGGGCTCTCGACTTTCAGTAGCTCGCGATAGACGAGGATCGCTCCCGTCACCTCGTCTCGCTCTTTACCGCTCAGGATGAACGAGCGGGTCGCGGGGTCATAAGTTCCCCAGGGCTGTAAGTAATGGGTCCCGAGATTGTTCAGGCCGAGAGCGAAGAACTTCTGCTGCTGGCTGTCGAACCCATAGATGGTCGCCTGCTCGATCTGCGAAAGCTCCTCGCCGAGGGCCGCCTCGCAATGCAGGAAGCGCCCTCCGAGGATCCAGTGGTTCTCGCTCGTTCCGGTCAAACGGGTGGGCGCACGGCCCGCGCTCTGCCACGAGACGGTTACGGTCCAGCTCCCTTCGAGTGGTTCGAGCCAGCGGTGCTCGGGGCCGGGGCGGCTGACTGCGATGTGGCGGCTGATCTCATCCTCCAGCCGGGGCTCGGGGGAGGCGACGGCGGCGGGGGGGGTCCGCTCGGGGGGGCCTCCTGCCAGCGCCGGAGGGGGACCCGCTCCCGTGGCGAGGACGAGGGCGAGGACTCCGGTAGTGCCGGGCGTCGGCAGTCTCATGGGCTCCTCCTGTGCCGGTAAAGCTAACACAGCCTCGACGGTTCGGGCGAGGAGGATTGAAGAGCGGAATGCGCCCACGGTAGAATGCGCGCACCGGGAGAGAGTGGACTTGAAGTGGGTGCGGCGCATCGTAGCCGTGGTAGTCGGCTTGCCGGCTTTGGCCCTAGTTGCGCTTTTCCTGGCTGGCCAGCGCCCCGGGGCTGGGCGCAACATGGAGCGGGTGGCGATCGTCAAGCCTCCGAGCGAGGTCTTTCGCCACTTGGAGGAGGAAGAGCTCCTCAAGAAATGGACCCGTCTTGCCGAAATAAAGCGGCTTACGGAGGGCGGGCTCCGGCGAGGTACGCGGTGGCGCATGGTGGCGGAAGCCCGCGGTCAGCGTACGCAGGTCGAGGGAGAGGTCACGGCAGCGGAGAGGGGCCAATACCTCGCGCTCCTCCTCAAGAGCCTGCCGGGGGCGCCCATTGGATTCACCCAGACCGTGGAGTATCGGCTGGAGGGGCGGGACGGTGGCACCCGTCTCACCGTAACCGCCGACACCCACTACGAAGGCCTCCTCCCGAGGCTCTTCGAGCCCCTCATTACCCGGGCCGCTCAGACTCAGATGGAGCAGAACCTTGAGCGGCTCCGCCAGCAGGTAGAGACCCAATCGGCCGCGCTCCCCGGACCCCCGGAACGTCGCTCTCCCCGCGAATAAGACGGCTGGCCTTAAGAAAAAGCAAACCGTTCTTTCGCCGAGTCATGTTTTTCCGTTGACAAGCCTGCTCTTATAGACTAAAAAGGCAAATCTAAACTGTTTTGATTCGCGCTTGGCCCGGGTTGTTCTGATGCACCCCCCTCCAGGTGATCCCACGCCTCAGGGTTCCATGGGCGGCGCGAAAGTGAGGGGTATCGTCGATCTCGCTTAGACACGATTACAGCTAAACGCCCGTCTCTAGGAACAAAAGAGGGGCTGTTGGGGGATCGGATTGGCAGCCGGTCCCAACAGCCCCGGGCCAGAGGGGAGGGGGTATCGGTGTATCGAACCGAACCCCAGACCAGGGCCTTGTTCATTGTATACACAAAACTAGGTCCCTTTCTCAACTTTCTGTAAATGAAGGAAGAGGTTGGACGAAAGAACATGCAGTCTGCCCATAAGGCGGAATCGCTGAGGGAACCGGCGCCGTCGACAGGTGGCGGCGGCCTCTGGGTGGCCCGGCTGCGGCAACGCCAAGGCGTAGAGATGCGTCTCTTCTGTTTTCCTTACGCAGGCGGGGCCGCCTCCGCCTACCGAGGCTGGGCGGAGGCGCTGCCCTCTGCGGTCGAGGTGTGCCCGGTCCAGCTCCCCGGCCGCGGCTCTCGCTTTCTGGAGCCCCCTTTGCGTCGGGTCGGTGACCTCGTGCCCGCGATCGCCGATGGGCTCCGTCCCCTGCTGGACATGCCCTTCGCCCTTTTCGGGCACAGCATGGGCGCGCTCGTTGCGTTCGAGCTGGCGCGCGAGTTGCGGCGCCGAGCCCTGGCAGGCCCCGTCCTGCTCGCCGTATCAGGCCACCACGCTCCTCACTGGCCGGACCCGGAGCCCCCGTTCGCCCACCTGCCCGACCCCGAGTTCCTGGCCGAGGTCTGCAACCGCTACGACGGAATCCCGCCCGAGGTTCTTGCCGAGAAGGAGTTGCTGGACCTCATGCTTCCCGTGCTCCGGGCCGACATCCAGGCCCTCGAGAGTTATGCCTACGCCGCGGACACGCCCCTCGACTGCGCGTTCTCCTGCTTCGGCGGAGAGGACGATCCGCACGTCTCGCGGGCAGAGCTCGAGGCCTGGCGGGATCAGACGCGCGGGACCTGTACGGTACGCACGTTCCCCGGGCGCCATTTCTTCATTGAAACCTCCAGGGGTGCGGTCTTGCAGGCGCTCCGCCAGGGCTTGGAAGCGCGAACGACGGCAGGGCGGGAGCTCCCGTGAGGCTTCTCTGGGACGCCGCGCCTCATCCGGCCGGGCTTTGTCCGGGCGAAGTCCACGTCTGGGCGGCCTGCTTGGACGAGCCACGCGAAGGAGCTCTCCAGCGCTTGCTGTCGCCGGACGAGCAGGCGCGGGCCACCCGTTTCCGTTTCCCCCGCGATCGACGTCGCTTTGTCGTCGGCCGGGGACTCTTGCGTGGCCTGCTGGGGCGATATCTGGGCGTCGATCCGGGAACGCTTTGTTTCAACTACGGATCCCGGGGCAAGCCGTCGCTGGCGGGGGGGGAGCGCCACCTGAGCTTTAACGTTACCCACTCGGGGGCCCTCGCCCTTCTCGCCTTCGCGCGCGACCGGGAGCTGGGGGTGGATCTTGAGTGCGAGCGCCCCCTCCCCGACGCCGAGGAGATCGCCCAGCGGTACTTTTCGCCGCAGGAGGGGACCACGCTGGGCCGGCTCCCGCGGCGGGAGCGGGAGCCCGCGTTCTTCCGCTGCTGGACACGCAAGGAGGCTTTCATCAAGGCCACGGGCGACGGCCTGTCGCGGCCCCTGGACGGTTTCGACGTCACGTTCGCTCCAGGTGTGCCGGCTCGCTTGCTCCGCGTCGAGGGCGAGCCGGGCGCGACCGAACGCTGGTGGCTGGAGGAGCTGAAGCCCGCGGAGGGCTTCGTGGCGGCCCTGGCCGTGGAGGGCCGTCCGGACGAGGTCAAGTGTTGGAGCTGGATGGAGTTCGGGGAGGAAAGTGATGGACAACGAAGAGAAGGAAGACGAGACGACTTACAAGGTGGTTGTGAATCACGAGGAGCAGTACTCGATCTGGCCGGCGGGGCGGGAAAACCCTCTCGGCTGGCGCGATGCGGGTAGGACGGGCCCGAAAGCCGATTGCCTGAGCTACATCAAGGAGGTCTGGGTCGATATGAGACCTCTTAGCCTCCGCCAGAGGATGGAGCCGGCGAGTCGGGGGCAATAGCCGCCATGACAGAGGAGATAACGGCCGAGTTACGACCGAAGCCGCACAAGGCTTTGGTGCGAAACGGTGCGACTGCCCCCCAAGGGACGGAGACGCTGGAGATCGTCCCGGACGATGTTCAGCGATGGACAGCTCGGCGGCGAATCGCCCTGGTGCTCGGGATCTTGAAAGGGGAGATGTCGGTCGAAGAGGGGGCCCGCCGGCACGGACTCACCCCGAGCGAGATCGAGGACTGGAGGGAACGCATGCTGGCCGCGGCGCACAACGCCCTCCGTTCCAAGCCGCGGGACGAGGAGGCCATCCGAGAGGAGCAGTTCCGGAGACTCAAGCAGAAGGTGGGCGAGCTCGTACTGGAGGTCGACACTCTCAAGGAGGCGCTGCGCAACGCGCGTTCCGCGAGCATGGACACGAACGACGATTGAGGGCTGGCAAGGGGGTCGGCCCATAAGGACACAGCGCGGACCGGCGAGCCTAGGGCGAGCCGGGGCCGCGGGCTAAGGAATGGACTCACTGACTCGCAGTTCGACGGACCTGGACCGCCTTCTGGCCGAGCTGTCGCGCTTGGGCGTGACGATCTCCGCGGAGGGAGATCGCCTCATTCTCCGCGGGCGGGAGGGGGCCATCGCTCCCGCCCTCCGCGAGACGGTGGCGAGACACAAGCCAGCTCTCCTCGAGAGACTGAGAAGGGACAAGGACGACCGCCTCCTCTCTCTAGCCCAAGAAGGTTTGTGGTTCCTGGAGGAGATGGGGCGCGCCGGGAGCGCGTATCACTGCTCCGTCATCCTGCATCTGCAGGGCGTTCTTGATGCGGCGGCGCTCCGACGCAGCCTGACTGAGATCGTGCGCCGCCACGAACCATTGCGCACAGTCTTTCGGGCTGGGGAGGGGGGGCCGCGCCACTCCGTCCAACCACCCTATGAGGTCGACTTAGCGGAGCACGATCTTAGAGAGCTTCCTCCCGAGGAGCAGCGGCGGTTCGGCCTCGAGCTCGCTCGAGCAGCTCACCGTCTCCCCTTTGACCTTGCGCGGGGACCGCTGCTCCGAGGCCAGCTCTTCCAGATCGGGGCGCACGAGCATGCCCTCGCCCTCTTCGTACACCACCTTGTCTTCGACGCTTGGTCAGGGGGGGTGCTGTGCGCTGAGTTGGCGGCACTCTATCCTGCTTTCGCGGCGGGAGCGGCCTCTCCGTTGCCCCCGCTGCCCGCCCGCTACGCCGACTTCGTCGTCCACGAGCAGGCCCTGCTACGGGGACCGCGAGGCTCGGAGCTGCGCGACTTCTGGCGGCATCGGCTAGAGGGCATGGAAGCGGCGGAGCTGCCGACAGACCACCCTTGCCCCGCCAACCCCACCTTCCGTGCTGCCCGGGAGACCCTGACTCTTCCCCCCACGCTCGTGGGGGGGCTCCGCGCCTTGAGCCAGCATGAGGGTGCCACCCTCTTCATGGTGTTGCTGGCCGGATTCAAGGCGCTCGTCCACCGCTATACCGGGAAGAGCGACGTGGTGGTGGCGACGCCCAGTGCGAACCGCGGGCGGGCCGAGTTCGAGGGTTTGATCGGCTACTTTGTCAACACCCTTGTCTTGCGAACGACGGTAACGGGTGGGCTCTCGTTCCGGGAGCTCCTGGCCCGCGTCCGGGCCTCGGCTGTCGCGGCCTACGAGCACGAGGAGCTGCCGTTCGCGAGCCTCGTGGAGGGCCTGCAGCCGCGTCGAGACTCGAGCCGCCATCAGGTCTTCCAAGTGCTCTTCAACATGCTCTCCGTCGACTCGAGGCCCATCGAGGTCCCGGGGCTTCGTTTGACCCCTACGGAGCTGGGGGCGGAGATAGCGGGATTCGACCTGACTGTCCACGCCGTGGAGGCCGGAGGGCTCCTGGTCGTCAGCCTCAACTTCAACCCCGACGTGTTTGAGGCCACGACCGTACGGGAGATGCTCGGCCACTACCGAGACATTCTGGAGGCCGTCGGCATCGACCCCGGCCGAAGGCTCGCGCAGCTTCCGCCTTCCCGCGCGCTTCCCGGTCCGGCCGCCCGGGCAGGGGAGAGCCCGCGAACCCCCACGCCCCTGGTGACACAACCGGCAGGGGGGCTCAGCGAGCCGAGCTTCCTCTGGCCCGCGGAGACGAGCTTCCTCCCGCCCACGGGTGTCCGAGACGATAGTCCGTACCCCCGGGAGGCGACGGTAACGGAGCTTTTTGAGGGGCAAGTGGAGCGGACGCCGGATGAGTTGGCGGTGGTGTTTGGGGAGGAGCGGCTGACGTATCGGGAGCTGAACGCCCGCGCGAACCGGCTGGCGCACCGGCTGCGTGGCCTGGGGGTGGGGCGCGAGGTGCGGGTGGGGATTTGCGTCGAGCGGTCGGCGGAGCTGGTGGTAGGGCTGCTGGGCATCCTGAAGGCGGGGGGGGCGTACGTTCCGTTGGATCCGAGTTATCCGAAGGAACGGCTTGTTCTG
>Ga0210399_10000209_pt1 | contig 47169 bp, 40 predicted proteins | sample IncBWC14MmetaG_FD_150865 | JGI IMG/M metagenome (GOLD analysis project Ga0210399, IMG submission 150865) | Forest soil microbial communities from Barre Woods Harvard Forest LTER site, Petersham, Massachusetts, United States - Inc-BW-C-14-M | ecosystem: Environmental > Terrestrial > Soil >... | reverse complement strand
ATGAATTTATTGGCCAGTTGTCGCACTTGAGCAAATCGCCGTTCGGCAGCCTTCCGCTCGCGATTTGCAATCAACAATCCGGTTGACAGGCTTCCAATCACAAGTGCGATGGCGATGGTGGTGAGCGCTACCACGGTGCGGTTGCGGCGCACAAATTTGGCGGTTCGATAGGCGAGCGTGTCGGGTCGAGCAGCGATCGGTTCGTGCTTCAGATAGCGCTGAAGATCGTCGGCAAACCCGGTTACCGATGCGTATCGCTCCTGCGGACGCTTCTTCAGAGCTTTGCCCAGAATTGTGTCGAGATCGCCACGAAGTTCGCGGCGGAGTTTATCTGGGGCGGTGCCCCGCCTTTCAGCAATGAGCCCGCTGTTGTCCGCAGCAATCGTGTCCGATGCTTGTGGCGGCTCAGTGTCGAGCACAGCCTTTACCAGTTCCGCGGGGGAGTGCGGACCTGAGCCCGCGGGATGGCGGCCAGACAATAGCAGGTAGAGCAACACGCCCAACGCATAAACATCGGTGGCAGTCGTGACTGGCTGGCCGGCAAGTTGCTCTGGAGCAGCGTAGTGGGGAGTGAAAGCCGAACCGCCCTCGTGCGTGAGCAAGGTTGCGGCGCCGGTCTGGCCTTCGCCGTCCAGGAGTTTGGCAATCCCGAAGTCCAGCAGCTTGACTTCACCGCCGGTGGTGACCAGCACGTTCGAAGGTTTGATGTCGCGATGGACAATCAGATTTGCGTGGGCGTGAGCCACAGCGGCCAGCACATCCAGAAACAGGCGAAGGCGCGCCTTCAGGTTGAGCTTGTGCTGGTCGCAATATTGATCGATCGTCGTGCCGTCAACGTATTCCAGGATGAGATACGGCTGGCGATCCGAGGAAATGCCGGCATCGAGAAGTTCGGCAATGTGAGGATGAGTGAGTCGACCGAGGATGCTGCCTTCGCGCTTGAACCGTTCTTCAGTCGCACGACCGGCCAGCGCGAAACTCACGAACTTGATCGCAGCTCGCCGCTCGAACCGGCCGTCACTGCGCCGGGCGAGCCACACGCTCCCCATTCCGCCTTGGCCAATCTGCGAGATCAGAGTGTATGGGCCAAGGGTCTGGCCGGCAAGTCCTGTGGAGTTCGGCAACGCGAATCGTCGATTCTCCAGAAAACCTTCCTGCGCCAGCACCCGGTGTTCGTCGAGGAGTGCTCCCAACTGCGCAGCCAGTACGGGATCTTGCTTGCCGAGCGAGGACAGCCAAGCGGCACGCTCATCGTCGGTCATAGCGAGCGCCTGATCCAGATATGGGCTTAAAGCCTGCCACTGATCGGGGCTGAGTGTGGACATCCTGATTCCTTAGAGCGACAAATCCGCGCGAATGGTTCGATGGAGATAAATGCGCGCTTTCTCCCAGTTCCGCTGCACCGTACGTTCTGATACGTCCCGCATGGCGGCGATTTCCGCGAACGAGAAGCCACAAAAGAACTTCAAGTCGACGATCTCGGCGAGGGCAGGCTCCACTTTGCCAAGCTCGTCTAAGGTTCCGCTGATTCGGACAAGCTCTCGGTGATCGACCGCGTTTTGCATTGCTTCGGTGTCCAGCGAAGTAATCTCGAACAGGCCGCCGTGCTTCTGGGCGTGCCGTTCTCGGGCATGGTCTATGATCAGTCCTCGCATTACTCGAGCCGCATACCCCATGAATCGCGCCCGGTCGGGAAACGACGGGCCGTCGCGCGCCGCCATGTCCAGATACGCTTCGTGCAGCAGGGTCGTGGCGCTGAGGCTCACCTGTGAGCCACGTCGCGCAAGTTCTCGCTTGGCAAGCCTATGCAACTCGGAATAAAGGGCAGCAAACAATGCTTCCGCGGCGGGCCTGTCCCCTTGTTCCGCTGCGAGAATGAGTGACGAGATCGCCGATCCCACGTCTGCCTCCCGGGGCCGCGCGGCCACCGCGTGCCAGCCTCCCCAAATGGCGACAGCTTCTCGCAGATCACTGGGATAGTCAAGCCTCGCGCCCTTTTGCACAGTGGTGAAAATCTGGAGAACTGATCTTCACATTGACCGGGACGTTATGCTTTCCGCTAGTTTCTCATCTTCCATAATAGTGAACCGTGATGCAACGCTTCTCGCGCTCGCTGGTACGGTATGGACGCGATTTCGTCGTTACGCCACAAAGCGCCTTCCGCGTCGATGAGGCGGGCCGCGCGACTGTCTTCTACCCCGGATGTTCTAACGCTAAAGCTCAAATCTTGCTTCTTGGAACAATCCGAAAACAATCTGAATTGGATCGAGCCTGCGCACGACATTATTAAGGAGGCACGTTATCACGCCTGCAGCCTACTGTCCGTCCAAGTCGCGAAGATCAGACTCGAGCCTCGCGGGACTGTGGAGATAAGCATCGAGAAAGCGAAGCAGGAAAGGCGTTTGACTGCCACTGCCGGAAAAGAGCAGGACTGGTACATCTGGCTTGATCCGCTTCATTGCCGCCCGTATGACACTGCCAGGCGCGTCGGGAAGGTCGTATTCCAGAAGAACACCGTCTACCTCCACAGTTGTTAAGAGGCGCAGAGCCTGGTCGCCATTCGTCGCCACCATGACTTCGTAGCCGGCTGTTTCCAGCAAGTATTTCAGCGCGCAACGGTGCTCCGGGTGGTGCTCGACACAAAGAACTCTTACGTGGCTCATGAGCGGATGTTGCGTCCCTTCGATTCGGCACATTCACAGAGAACAGCCGCAGTTCAGCGGTCGCCCGGGGGGTGACAGCCGCGCGGCTGACAATTGCTACTTGGAACGAATTGCCCAATCGGGTCACCGGGTGTAACCGGGTCCGTGGACCGATAGCACCCCTGGGCTAGAAACTGGAAACTAAGCTGGAATCCGCCCTCTTCGCCATGTGTAACGCCAGGCTCCCATCATGCACGGACCCGAGAATCCACACATCGCCCGATGAGGAAACAACTCCAGTCCACAGGAGATCACAAGGAAGTCCACCCTTGGTTGGGCTGGGACTGGGTGCGACAGTCCAACTGGTCCCGTCCCAATGCAATAGCAGCGTCATCTGGTGCCCCGATCCGTCGGCGGCGAAGTAGGAACCAAACGCCCAGACGTCATTTGGCGAATTCGCCGCCAATCCGAGCAAACGGTTCGATTGATTCGCGCCATTCGAGCCAACATTCGGACTCGGTACTACCGCCCAACTCGTGCCATCAAAGTGCTCGATCAACGTCAGCGTCGCAGCCTGCTCGGGAGGCGCGACCGGCGTGGAAAAACCCACTGCCCACGCATCGTTCGGGGCCAGCGCCAGCACGGCGTTCAACTTGTTTGTGCCCTCGCCTACGTTGGGAGTTGCCACAAGCTTCCAGTTTGTGCCATCCCAGTGCATTGCTGAGGTTGTGATGCTATCGGAACCGTTGAATCCGACCGCCCAAGCATCATTCGCAGCATCGGCGGACGCACCAAACAAAAACTCATTGCTCGATTCCCCAGTTGTCGCCGTCCATGCCGTCCCGTTCCAGTGCTCGAAAAGCGGCGAGGCCAACCCCGTGCCGAGGTTCACCAGGCTGCCGATCGCCCAAACATCATTTGCCGAGGTGGAAGTCATGGCAAAGACCTCCGCCCGGTCTCTCTTCCCGAACTTGGGTCCCGGAAACAGGTTCCACCTGGTTCCATTCCACCGCTCGATCACCTGCCCCTGATGTGCTCCGTCAGTCACGTTTCCTGCCGCCCAGGCCAAGGTCGGAGAAATAGCGACCACCCCCTGCAGAAAGCTGTTGTTGTCGCCTTCGATCATCGGGGCGGAAAACGCCGTCCACGAAGTGCCATCAAAGTGGATCGTCGACTGCCCTACCGCCCAAATATCGTTGGGAGAAGATGCCGAGGCCGCAAAAAGTTCGCTGTTAGGGTTTTCGTTCGGAGTTGCGACGACCTCAAAAGTCGATCTAGCCTGCGTTTGTCCCTGGGCCGGCAAGTCTTGAAACAAGGCAACAGTCAATCCGAAAAGCGTTAGCGCGCTAAGCGTAAGTCTCACGATTCCACCTCAATGGTACTGACTTAAGGATGTGTCGGTTTTGACCCTTCACCAGTTGCTAACTAAACGCCAGTCGCTCTTATTCCCTGCTCACCGCTATCTTTTCGCACGAACCCTCAGGGCGAGTGCAGGTGCGGCCTCCAACAATTGTCTGGGGCATTGAAGATTCGGCAGGAGGTTGAGATTTCTCAGCGGAGAACCGGACTAAGCCGACAGGACAACCGTTCCTTTAGCCCGGCTCACACAAGGCAGTACATATCCAGCATCTTTTTGCTCAGCCGTCAGCCCAGCTTCCACGTTCATCTGAACGGTGCCACTTAGAACCCGCGTAGCACACGTACCACATTGGCCCTGGCGGCAGCCAAACGGAATCTGGACGCCGTTTCGCTCTGCCAGATCGAGCAGCGTGCTTCCGGAGGAGGCTTGGCAAACCTTTTCCGAGTGAAGAAACACGACAGTCTCGACTTTATCTCCTTCCAGTGCACGAGCCTCGGTGGACGGTTTGCTCTCCCCAAAACTTTCCTGAAGGATCCGGTCCGGGGTCACGCCGAGAGTCAAAAGAACGTGGCGCGCGTTGTCCATGAATCCCTTGGGACCACAGAGAAAGAAAGTCGGTGAGTCCAGATCAGTCACGCTCTGGGAGACAAATTCCTCAGTCAGGCGCCCGCTGCGCCCCTTCCAGGTTGGATCCGGCCTCGACAGGCACAATTCATACTTGAAGTTGGGAAGAGACCTGCTAAGTCTCGACAGATCGTTTTCGAAAATGATGTCTGCAGCCGTGCGCACACAATAGAGGAGAGTCACAGAAGCACCGAGCTCGAGATCGTCGATATAACGCAGCATCGAAATCATGGGTGTGATCCCACTTCCGGCCGCGATGAGAACTATGCTCTTGTGGAGCGTCTCGTCAAAGTAAAACTTTCCATACGGTCCGCTTGCTTCCACCGCGAGGCCCGGCTTGGCCCGCTCATTAAGAAAAACCGATACACATCCATTCTCCATGCGCTTGGGCGTGATTTCCACATAGTTCTCGTGGACGGGCGAGGAGGAAACGGTGTAAGACCGCCGTACTGGTTGGCCATCAATCGTCCATTGGAAAGTCAGAAACTGCCCTGGCTTACCACAAAACCGTCTTTCGTCTAGAATCTGGAAGCGCAGCGTCTTGGTGTCGTGCGTTTGCTGCTCGATCTTTGACAGCTGAAGACGCATTGGGCTCTTTGCGTTTTCGTGGTTGGTAAGTGGGGTCGGCCCCGTGGGAGTCTCCGGAACGCCCGATGACTCCACGGAAGCACGCGGTCGCCGTCTCTTCCTAAACACCAAAGCGCACTGGACCAGGCACACTGCCACCACCAAACCGGTCGCGACCCTGAGCCCCAGGCTTCCAGGGTTCGCCGAGTGAAGAAGTTCGGAGAGGGTAGGAATGGACACAAGCGCGAATGAGATGATGAAGATTGCGATTCCCAGTGCCTTGAGCGACGAATGGCTATGCTGGTAGCGGCGTGCGATCAATATCTTCAGTACGAGCAGAGGCACGAGGACGAGCACAAGCACAATATGCAAAACCAGGTGCGTAGGGAGATGTCCAGTTATCCCCACACCTATAAGTCTCTGACTCATGGTGTACGCCATGATGCAGAGCAGAATCACAAACAAGTACCCACCCGCTTTATGAAGAGCGATCAGCCGGGTTCTCGTCGTTCCGTTTCGCGAGGGCTGGGAAGCTTCCAGCATCACCACCACGTTGATGGCGGCCAGTGTGACAAAGGCAATGCCGGCCACAATAGTGGAAATGTTTAACATAAGCGTCCATTCCTCTGAGCCGCACAATGCAGTGCCGACGTTCTCTCTAGCAGGTCTTCTTCGACGTTGGCGGCCATTCGCACTCTGTTAGTGTCAACAGCACCCCACCACTATTTATTCCGGAACTGGATGCGTTTTGGCAGACACTCCTACGATCTTGCTAACGCGACGACGTTCAAGAGCAGCGATGTACAAAAGGCCGCCCCGGTGATTAGGACGGCCTTTCGTTTCTTTCAACTTTCTCTTCTTAGGTTCCACCGCTGACAGCTCGCAGGGCCGCAATAATCGAGCCGACGATACAAGAACCGATCAGTAAAGGCAGAGCGCTCAACAATAGACCGCCCAGCAACTCAACAATGCTTTCCAACATTCGCAGGCCCCTCCACCTCTTTAAAAATATTCGGAGTGTCACTATTGATAACTGTGCTCGCGCTATTTTTATTCCCGCGGTGTGTCTGGTGAGCCATTGCAAATGCGAAAGAGACAGTTGGTCGCGCGTCAAGTTTATTTTGGGCCGTGGACTCCCCACAGGCGGTGAGGCAGGAGGTACGTGAAGCCCGCAAAACCTTCCCACTGGGTCGAGGAAGAGGTGAGGCCATGATCGAATCCGGCATCGATTACAAGATTTTTCCTGACCGGATACGAGACCGCCCACAAATTCCCGACAGCATTTCTGCCGGTGAGTGGCTGCGTAAAGTGCCAGAGTTCACCTGCGACTGTTAGCCGTCCCAATGGGTGTGAAATCGAGAGAGTCTGGCCGAATTGTCCTCGGCGTATTATGCCTTTAGTCTGTTCGGAAACGATGCCGTTGATGTCGAAGTGGAAACCTGCGAGGTCGTCACTTACCAGGATCAATGCGCTATTCCGGAACGTACCGATGTCGATTTCCGGCGCGGGACTCGCGTAGAGGCGACGAATGTAGCTGAGGCTTACGGTAGGCTTGTGCCCCTCGCCCGGCAATACGACTGCCTGAAATCCGGCGAAAACCTCGCCCGGGCGACTACCTGAAAGAGCATCGCCGGTAGCTCCACTTGCTTGAGCAAGTGGTGCCGATAGGGCGAGCAACTGAAGGCGGGATGCAACCGTGAGCTTGCTGACCTGGTTAATGCTGAATAGCGTTGTGAACTCAGGTGAGCTCTCGGCATAGAGTCCGCCGTTTTCAAATTGCAGGTAGCCCACCGGGGTCAATGTCGCGGGAGTTGAAACGGTGGGTCGACCGGGATTCGCCTCCGGTGTCTCCACGGTGGACGACTGTGCACCAATCTGCGCGACAAATAAAAGTGCAACCGCCCCGACAAAGCCGCAGCGAAGTAGTCTTATCAAAACCGGCTCCAGAAAGAAGTGAGATCGCACACCGAGGCGTTTCCCTTGCTTTTCCGTTCTGGGCTACGCACGTGGAGTCAGGAATGGTGGCGAGTAAAAGGCATCCGATAAGGCTCGCGCTGCAGAATGGAGGGGCCCTTTGCCCACTTCACTACGACTTGGCCGGTCATTTTCGGATGGACCGAACGCTGAGGCGGCTCACTCCTCCACAACCAGCGTTCCTTTCATACCTCTATGGCCTAACCCGCAAACACTGGAGCAGCGAAATTGGAAAGTGCCAGCCTTGTCAGCGGTGAATTCGACGATAACCGTTGTCCCCTGTGGGATTTTTTTGTTGATGTTAAAGTCGTCGAGTTTGAAGCCGTGTTCGTGGTCCACGGCGGTCATGACTAGCCTGACCTGTTCGCCTTTCTTGACGCGCAGCGAACCAGGGCTGAATTCGTACTTCCTGAGGGTCACTTGAATCTCGTGCACCCCTTGCACTCCCGCCCCCGCATCTTGCGCCACTTGCGCAACCGTCCTGGCCGATGCTGCAGACAAGATCGTCAGTCCTATTAAGATCGTCCTGAGCCTGTTCACATGAATTCCTTTGCTGGAAGGCGACGTTGCCCCTCACTAGAGCTAACCAAAGTGTTGATCTTTTATTCCATACCGCCCGGGGGTGGGTACTTGTGGGTTCGTCTCAATTTGTAAGAATTGCAGGGATGTCGGGAATATTTTCTTCGTCCGCGCGTTCTTAGTAACAGTGGAAGTGCAACGTAGAGGTAAGCCCAATGCTAGAAAACTGGGATGAGCGCGACGACGTGGTGGCGGCAGGGTCGATTTGCCCGGTTCCCGACTGCGGCGCATTGGTCGTTTCCTACAAGCCACCAAAACGTACGGGGCGCGACAGTGCCAGATCGTGGTGTGAGTTCACATGTCTGCACTGTGGTATCGACTTTAGCGTCCCTGAAGATGAACTGATTTTTCAGTCAGTGCCAAAGGAATGGCTACTGGCGAGAGTCCAAGCCGCATAGCCGGGGAAGAGCTAAGGAGTGACTCGCGAACGGGCTTCCGCCCTCTGGCCTGGCGCAACATAACGCTTTCCTTCGGGATCGACAATATTTCCGCAATCTCCCGATACGACATTTCCTCCACTTCACAGAGAAAAAGCCTCGAGGTAATGCAGCGGCAAATCCTTGATGGCGCGCCGCTGACTTCGCCGGGGCTCTCACGCCGACTTCTTGTGCGGCACAAAAAACTCAATGATTTTTCCGCGCTGATCGGGCGGAATCCATCTTGCGGACCTTCGAAATCCTTGCGGTACGTAGTATTCAATTACCTTTGCCATTGCAGTTGCCAGTCCCAGCCGCACAAATCGTCTTCCAAGAAACCACTTGCAGATAACACATCCGTTTGCCCACCGATAGACATCTCGTCGAAATGCGACCCAGATGTTACCAGCGAGCAGGGCGCGCCATTTCTCGCCCCGCAGCGGTCCAGTCGGCCGCTGCGGGGTTCTGGTTGACGACTCCAAATTTGCCATCCTGAATTTCCACAATAAAATCTAGAACAGCATTTTCAGAGCTAGTTGGATCTGTCGGGCCGATGTGGTTGCATCGGGCCGCGTGATCGTTTGCGTTGACAGACCGAACGTGTTGGTTTGCTCTACTATGTTGCCGGGCTGCTGGAATTGCGGATGATTCAGCAGGTTGAAGAATTCCGAGCGGAGTTGCATGCGGAAGCGCTCATTGATCCGGACGTTCTTCATCAGAACCACGTCGGCATTCGTATAGTGCGGACCGTAAAACTGATTTCTTCCCGAATCTCCGATATGTCCAAGAAATGTGTTGCTGAATGCCGCCACGTTCGACGCCCCGGTTCTAACGCCACTGGCGCCGATTTGCGGTCCTGAGCTTTGGAACGGATTGCCAATCACATCTGGGTAGGAAAAGCTCGCGATACCAGTACGCCCGTTATCAAATGCACTGGTGAAAACTGTGTATGGGTGTCCTGTCTGAGCACTGACGATCCCGGAGATTTGAATCCCCTCCAGCCCCTTCCCGAGCACACCATGGCTGAGAAAGCTTTTGCCGGTACCGAAAGGCAGTTCATAGGAAAAGTCAACGACTCCTCGGTGCCTGATGTCGTTGTCTGAATTGCCTCGGGAAACGGTATTCGGGTTCCTCGAGTCAACCGGGAAGCTGCCCGTTCCAGCCTCGGGGGTGAGAGGATCATTCGAGTCATCGGTGGCGTGGGACCAAGTGTACGCCCCACCGATTTGCAAGCCGTGCGAGAGTTGTTTATTCACCGTGGCCTGCAGAGCGTTATATCTTGAGTCCGCATTCGTCCTGGTGATGCTGGAAGTCGGAAAATTAGCCGCCGTCTGCAGCGCGGTTTCACGAATGGACGGCGGAATCACCAATGTGCCCGGGTTGTTGATACCGCCGTACAATGCAGAGCCACTGATCACCCCTTGTGGATCACCTGGCAGACAGCCACCCTGAGCGACGCAGGAAGCGATGTTCTGCTTTATCAAAGCTGGATCGGGTGGCACGGCGTCGAGAAGTCGAATGACGTGGGTCGCATGGGATCCAACGTAGTCCAGCTCGACAAGAGTACCTCCCGGCAGCGTCCGCTGGATGCCGAAATTCCAGTTTTGGCTGGCTGGCTGGCGGATGTTGGGATCGAGCAACGTCACAACCTGATTGGCCCCGTTTGTGAAAGTAGTTCCAGGCGGTGGTTGCGTTGCTGGAGCGGGGATTTGCTCCGGAGTCAGCACCGTGGACGGGACATTCAGGAACGTCCCCTGGAAAGGCGGATTCGACCGTGCGTTGCCAAAGAGATTGTCGAAGATGCGATCATGGAAGATTCCGTACCCGGCGCGTACTGAAGTCTTGCCATCCTTGAACGGGTCCCACGCGATACCGAATCTGGGTTCGAAGTCTTTGTAATCGTTGCTATAAACCTGGTGACCCGTACCCGGACCCACCAGGGTAAACGTATAGGAGGCGGCGACACTATCTGGATTCTGGAACAGGTTGGAGAAGTTTCCGCCAGTTTCGAAAGGAATTCCGTTGAACTGGTAACGAAAGCCGTAATTCAGAGTGAGATTGCTGGCAAGCTTCCACGTGTCCTGGATGAAACCATCGTATTCGTGCTGGCGGAAAGTCTTAGTATCGGTTGCTACGCGGGTGCCCGCATGGTTATAAAACTGAGACTGGAATTGGCCGAATACACCTCCGACCAGAAACCACGAGAGATCTTGGACGGTCGAGGCAACGTTGCTTGCGATCGTCGGATCCAGACCAGATACCGCTGCATCCTGGAAGCCCGTACCTGAAAAGCGATTGAAAAACAGAAGGGAACGAGAGTTGAAGTTGTCATCACCGGTTGAGCGCACGTCCCGGAAATCCCCGCCGAACTTAATGGTGTGGTTGGATTTTACCCAGGTCACCGCATCGCCGAAGCTCGTGGTTCCGGTATTTCTCGCCTGCCCTGCGGAATCGAATAGCGTGTTGCAACCAAATACATTGACGGGGCCATTCAGAAAAGCTCCATCTGGCACCTGGATATCCACTCCGTTCCCGAGGCCATCGGTTCCGGTAATTGGATTGAAGAGGTTGCAGTTGCTGTTAAAAGCGGCGTAATTCTTGTTCCAGCCAAACTTAAAGTCATTGATCAGCCTATTGCTGAAGGTTGAGGTCAGGCCGACGAACACGCCGTGCTGGTAACTTGGCGTGCTCAAGAGGTCGAGCCCGGGACCAAGTTCCAGATGCCCCTGATTGGACTCAACACTGCGGCCATAGGCGTAGCGCAGAGACAACTGGTGCTTCTCCGAGAGCTTGTGATCGATCTTCCCAGTCCAGTTGTAATCGTTGAGCGCATCCGGACTGGCGAAATTGAGAATTCCCGTAACTCCGGGAATCACATCTCCTCCGTTAGGATTCGGCAACAAATTGAGTAATTTTTGAATTTGAGGGTCGAGACCGAGGCCGGTCAAGTTGTCCGCAGCTCCTGCCGTGAGATTTACAGTTTGAGTGCCGGTGGCGGTCGGCACGGTGAAGACTCCAGACTTGAAAGCGGCGGTGGGCACTACCCGCGAGTCCGTCAAGCTGGTTCTAAACCGCTGATATTCGTTGTTTATAAAGAAAAACGTTCGATTCCTCTTAATGGGTCCACCGACGGAGAATCCGAAGTCATTCCGCACGTATGGATTTTGTGGGCCCGGACCTTGGTTGAAAAAGTCGCGCGCGCCGAGTGCGTTGTACCTTCCGAACCAATATGCGTCCCCGTGAAACTGATTGGTACCTCCCCGAGTGATCACATTAATGATGGCTCCCGTATTGCGGCCATACTCGGCGTTGAAGTTGTTGGTGATGACCCGGAACTCTTGAGTCGAATCTGGATTCGCACCTAAGATGCCAGCGCCACCGCCGGGGACCGAGGTATCATTGTTATCTACGCCATCGAGAAGGAAGTTGTTGTTGCGATCGCGGGAGCCATTCACCGCAAATCCGTTATTACCGTCGTTTGTCTGGATCGTTCCCGGCGACAGCAAAACCAGTTCATAGGGGTTGCGCGTGAGCAGGGGTAAATCGGTCATGGTCTTGGCGTTTACGAGTGTGCTGAGTTGGCTGGTCTCGGTATCAATCGCCGCTTCTGCGTCACCACTTACTTGAACGCTTTCTGACACCACTCCCAGCGCCAATCGGGCGTTTAATACGAGCGTCTGGGCGACTGTGAGTGGTACGCTCTTAAACTCCGCAGTCCGAAATCCATCTTTCCCGACATCCACCAGATAATTGCCGGGCGCGAGACCAGGAATCGTATAGAAGCCAGTTGTGTTAGTTGACCCGGAACGAACAGAACCCGTATCGAGGTCGGTAACGGTCACGTGGGCATCGGTGACCGCGGCCCCGCTAGGATCGTTCACGCTACCGGAAATAGATGCGGAGGTTTGAGCGAGCAGCGTGCCACATAAAAGAAGAGAGCAGGCAAAACAAAACAACCTAACTGATGTCATTACTAACTCCACTCATTTATATTGTTAGTCTCTTGGTGCGAGGTGCTACCTTAGCAAGTCATATCAATATGTACGTCGTACTTCACATATGTCCGATGTCATGTGTGTTAATACTTGTCGCTGCCGCTTGGTAGTGCTCTTACGTTGTTGTCGAGGTATGTTTATTGTTGAGTACATCGTCGTTCCGACCATATGTGTCACTAGACGGAGCATCGTTCCGCGCTTAGATCACCTTACTACCCTACAAAGACTTCGGTTGTCACGCCGTTGTCTATATTTCTGTCAAACAACGGCCAGACGCGGCCGACATCAGAACAAGTCCTCGGCTCTTTGGCCCTCGATTACATAAACTCGTCGAACGCGTTTTTATTCCCGCGAGCGATACTTTTTGTTTGCGGTTAACACGGCTTTCGCGTGGTGGAACTGCGGTGCAGATCCGCCGGCCAGCTCGACCGCGATCACCGGTTGCCTTTTGGACGCCATCATTGTTTTTCCCTTAACTACATACTCTCGGCACGGCTTCAAGGATGCTCTGCGGAGCCATGGTTGGAATGATTCTCGTCAGCTCGTAATCTGCAGCATCAAGCAAGGCACGAAACTCAGCTATGGTGCGTTCCCGTCCTCCGGTCATCGCCAGCATATTCAGATCAAGAAGTTTACTGAAGGACATCGCGTCTGTTTCTGGCACAACCATATCGACAATTAGCACTCTTCCCTTCTCGGCCATAGCTTGACGGCAATTCCTAAGGATAGCGATTGCACGACGGTCGTCCCAGTCATGAATCACGCCGCACAAAAGGTAGGCGTCTGCTCCTTGTGGAACCGAGGTGAAGAAGTTCCCGGCGATGTATGAGCAACGCCTGCTCCCTGCATCGTTGCCGAAGCTGTGCTTTGCTCTCTCGATTGTCGATGCTGTATCGAAAACCGTACCTGTGATGTCGGGAGTGGATTCAAGAATCTTCTCAAGGAGCTTACCTTGACCTCCTCCGATGTCGACGATCGAGGAGATTTCCTCGAAGTCGTAGGCCATCAGAACCGCGTAGGCCAGGAGTGAGGACACATTCGCCATACCCTGATTAAAAGCATCCGCGGCATCGACGTTTTGCTGCAGGTAGTCGAATAGGTTTGCTCCGAACACTTTGTTAAAAGCCGGAGATCCGGATTGGACGCTGTGAAGAAGGTTTCCGCAGGCCTGATAGTGAATTTCACCGATGGTGATCACCATCGCCCTAAGAGATCCAGGAACTTCGGTCTGAAGGCACTCCGCCAACCGGGAGAGAGCGAAGCGATCTCCGCTGAGGTGCGCGAAGATCCCCACGCTCGATAGAGCACGCATGAGACGGAAAAGCGATGGGGCGTTTGAGCCGCTCGAAGCGGCTAATGCGATACACGACTGGGGACCGTCTCTCAGCAAGTCGGCAATGCCTAGTTTCGCCGCGACGTAAATCGCCTGCGATAGCCAGTAAGCAGTTGCCATCTCGAATAGAGCCGGAGGGGAGGGATTATCTTCGCTCTTTCCTCTGATTTCCATTGGACGGTGTCGACCGTTCAAGAGATGTTTGACCTCCGTCCAGACGCCCTTACTGCTTGCCAGACGCAGAATCTTTAACATCCGCCAAGGAATCAATCGTCGAGCTACCATCTGAGGAGCGCGACCTCCGCAGCCATTCCTGGTCCCAGCGCGATCATCACTCCCCAGTCTCCGGGCTTCGGATCTCCGCTACGCACGACTTCGTCTAAAACAAACATGACTGTGGGGGAGGACATATTTCCGTAGTTGCGCAGTACGGTTCTGGAAAAGCGCAACTGGGCATCCGTCATGCCGAAGTGCTTTTGAACGTTGTCGATTACTTTGCGTCCACCCGGATGAACAACCCAGAAACCAATGTGAGATCTCGAAAGTCCATGGCGCTGCAGCAATTGCTGGAGCGCCGCTTCGATCATGGGGCCAGCGAGGTGTTGAATCGAGGCTCCCAGCACGATTCGCAGTTTTCCGTCGCGATGCTGAAGTCCGACCTCGTCGATCTGTTCCGTATCGATGAAGGTCTCGAAGTCAACAATTTGTGGATAGCTAAGATTGGCTTTCTGGCCCCCGGCAAGGAGGAAGGCGGCGGCGCCATCAGCGCAAATCGCGTTCCCGACAACGGTTTCGAGAGTATTATCGACGTAGTAGCAAGCGGAGCAAATCTCGACGGCGAGCATTAGTGCCTGGCGGCCCGGATTTGCGCGAACGAAATCAACCACTCGTTGCATCGTCGGAAGGGCGCCCGCACATCCAAGGCCGACGATCGACGCTCTCTGCAGGTTGTTAACGAAACCCATATGGGCGATGAGGCGGCTGCTTAGATCCGGACACACGTAGCCGGTACAGGTGCAGACTGCAAGGAAATCCACATCCTGCACGGTAGTTCCGGCCGCCTTCACACAGTTCAGAATCGCGCGGCAGCCTGTTTTCATGGCGCCGCGCAAATAGCGCCGATTCAGCTGATCGGAGCTTTCCCCACGATTTAGTGCGCCTTCCAAATAAAAATGGCGATGATCAATGTCGCTATTCAGGAAGATCTTCCGAATGCGCTCGCTCTGATAGCCCGCAGCATGAAAGCTTTGCTCTTGGGTCAGCCTAACCAGTGGGTTCGCTGTTCCGATACCGAGGATCCGAGGATGGTTCACTGGTCCCCAGCCAATTCATGCGAGGCATCAGTTTTTCCGTCCTGCCGCACAGAGTCGAGTTCCGCCGCCAGCTGAGACTTGAAGCCGCGGCTGGCCTCTTCGAACTGAGCTTTAGCCCGCGCCACATGTCCCAACAAAGTGTGCAGCTGCTTCGGACCCAATACCATCAGTCCGAGCACGAGGATGAACAGGATTTCAGTACCCAAACCCACGATTCACCCCTTGGTTATGCTTTGGTTGTCGGCGACGGTGGATGTGATGCTGGCCGGCTTTTCTTCGTCAGCTTTCATGGCTGCCTTGAAGCCGCGAATGCTTTCTCCGATTCCTTTGCCAAGTTCCGGTAGTTTTTTGGGGCCGAACACGAGCAGGGCAATTCCGAAGATCATCAGCAGATGCATGGGTTGAAACAGTCCTTCGAACATACAGCCTCCTTAGTCGAGAATCTCAAAGTCGCCGTACGACAATGCAGGCGCTGCAACCGGTGAACTGTTTGCAGCGCCCACTGCATCGGGGGAAAACTTACGACAATCAAAAGCCACGTTGAACGGAATCAGCTTCGACGGCCAGACGCTTCACCAAGGTAAAGAATGCCTGCGATTGACCAAGGAACAGGAGGTCATTCGTGAAGGCCTTGATCGTAGCCACGGCTCCGCCATCCTTTGTCGACGTGGGTCGAATCACCGAGCACACCGGTAGATTCTTGCTGATAAATTCAGTGGGCTCAGGCAGGATCAGGTTTGTCTGGTCAAGCTCGGAGTTGCGCGCATTGAGATCCGGGAATGTCAGACCAGTTACAGGATCAGTTACACCAGCCAAAGGCTGGGAAACCGCATTGCCAGCCTTGTCATGCCAAAGCCCGAAGTGGTCGATCTCGACTCCGCCAATGCTTACCAGGATTCGCAAGACTTCAGGATCGGTCGCCTTAAAGGCCAGCGTAGGATACAGGCTTGCCCCACCTTGCTCGATGAACGCAAAGTGAAATCCCGCCGTGTTCGCGATCGCCTGCATTCGAGACTCTTGCGGATTCGTAGGCGGAACCGGCTGAGGTTGGTTGGGAGGTGTGTCAGTGTCGTTGAGCGGTATGGCGGGCTGGTTCTCGATGGTGAGAGGTCCTTTGAAGTCCACCCCGAAGTCAGGATTCTGGGCGCTGCGGTACCGTGTATACCAGCTAAGATCAACGTTCAGCTTCAGCAGGTTTGTAAGCCTCCCGATATCCTTGGCGCCGGACGCCTGACTGCTTGGCAAGTTTCGGAACGCATCGAGATCAACTGGCTCTTCGCCCCTGGAAATCAAGTAGGCGTTCAGGAAGGCCGCGTGGCTCAATTCATCGTCGGTGTTATCGGCGACGTATTGAGGCATATCGCCGTCAAGATTGCTGAGCGCTGCGATGTACGCCGGATTACCACCTTGCACTCCTCCCAGTTCGTTGTATTGCTGCCACAGATCAGCCTCGATGAGCTCTACCGCCGCCGCGAACCGCAGAAGCGCAACATCCCCTGTGGAAAGCTTGCCCGTGCTTCGTTTTGTTTCCGCGTTGGCCCGGGTTCCCAATATCGCGCTTGCCGATAACGTCGCTCCTGCAATCCCCAGTCCCTTGAGGAATGAACGTCTCTTAACTACGCCTTGCCAATGACGCTGAACATCTTCTTTCGAAGACTGGTTGGCTTCGGATGGATTTGCCTCGGACACCACGGTCGATAGAGAATTCTTTTCTTTCATTGTTTTCGCTCGATTCCTTTTCCTGTGATTTCTGTTGCGGTCGTACCATGCGTTAGATCGGGTTGGCGTCTCCCAAGATGCGTACGGAATGTCATTTGATTGTCAACTCTTTGATAAGTTCGGCGTAACAGCATCTCGGTCGCACTTGGGCATGAGGTTATTGCTTTTATTACTTCTGGTCTTGCCCCTACAAATACAACTCTGTTGTTCACGTCTTATTCCACACTAGCTGGTTATTTCTGGCGGGGGCCAGACCAAGGGTGGAATTGCTTTATAACGGCTGAATGGCGGCAACCAAGGGCAACATGCCATCAGCAACTCTTGATCGCCCTAATAGACCAGGTCGATAAAGCTCATCTCGTCCCTTTGATTCGGTTGCTGCTAGTGATGAGAATCAATACTCCTCGCGACTCTGTCGAGTGCGAGCGTTCGGAATCGGAGCAAGGGCGCACCAGAAGTACACCCTTGCCAGGATTCGGACCTTAGTTGACCGTGACGCTAACAGGTGCGGTATGGCTTAAGGCGCCGGAGGTGCCCGTCACGGTTACGGTGGTTTGGGATGAGACAGGTGCTTTAGCGTTGCTGCCTCCGCATCCGAGAGTGAATAGTGTCGTGAGAAGGAGCAATCCCAATACGCCGATACCCACGAAATGTTTGCGGCTGAGCTGCTTTCTTCCGCGAGTCGTAACCAGGATTCCAAACAATCCCAGACCAGGCAGCAAAGCCGCGGTGTAGGGATAGCCTCCAGTTGGAGGTGTCGGGGCCGCAGAGACCGTTAAAGTGGACGATGAGGCGCTCGATCCTGGAGAGATCGTGGAAGAACTCAGAGAGCAGGTCAAACCTGCGGGCGCTGAACAGGTAAGTGAAATCTGACTGTTGAATCCGCCAACCGCGCTGGCGCTGATCATTAGGGTCGTCGAACCGCCCGCCATGACGGTCGCACTTGGCGCTGAAAGGTTTAGCGAGAAATCGGGACCCGCGACTGCGGCCGCAGGAACGAGGCTAGCGAATACAGTTGTAGAGCTCCCTCCGGAGGGGAAGTTAGGTTGATTGGAGCCGCCGGCAGTCAGGTATAGAGTCCCGGGATCACCAGAGGTGCCGCCCCCGCCAAACGTCAGATCCCACAGGCCGGGATTCACCAGCACCTTGTTGGAAGAGTCGCTGAGTTGGCCCAGAAACTTTCCCGTTGTGTCGAACGCGTTGATGGTACCATCACCGAAGTTGCCCACCAGGATTGCGCTGGGGAATTCTCCGAACGTGGCCGGCGCCGCCACAACGCCCCAAGGCGCGTTGAGTTTTCCACCCGCTGCGACAAAAGTGCTCACGAAATTGCCATTCGCGTCGAAGATATCAACCTGCCCCATGCCAGCGCCGGGCTGAGCGTCGTGCTTGGCAGCATCTCGCATGGCATAGGCGATGTAGATCTGGTTTCCGATGACGTGGATACCGTGGGGAACGAAGCCCGCGGGAAGCTTTGGGTCGGTGAACGAGCCACTCAACGAGGTGAGATTAAAATTGCGATCAAAAACATCAATTTTTCCACTATTGAAATTCGCCGCCAAGAGAAAGGTGCTATTGAGCGACGCCAGACCTTTATAAACCGCGCCGCTGGCGGAGTTATCGAATGCTACGGTTGCCGTGTTGCTTGTGCCAGTCCAACTGGCGATGAGGCCGTCCTCAGTGTCAAAAATGAACTGCCCGCCATCGAAATAAGCACCGTTTCCGTTCGACACGTTGCCCGTGGGACAGCCGGGGCTGCAATTACCGTTCGGATTGTGTGCTGCCCCGGGGATGGTCACTACGAGGCCGGTATCCTTTTTGCCATGATTATCATAGAGAGTGGAAGTGCCGCCGCCATTATTGGCAATCCAGAAATCTTGATTTGGAAGAATGGAGATCCCCCAGGGGTTCAACAGTTGAGGATCCGCGGTGTTGGCTACACCGGCAGTGTTGGAGACCAAGTTGGTCTGGGAATAACCGGCCTGCTGCGCAAGCAATCCCGACGGAATTGCTAGCGTCATCAGCAGCCCGATTAACGAAATTGCTTTTTTCATTGTGTCCTCTAAGAAATATGAATGCAGGATTTGTACGACTCTGAATCTGAATAATTGTTTGTTCCTGAACATGCCGGTTGGACAGAGAATCGAGTATCCGATTTATTTTTCTTGACTCTCGAACTCTCTGCCACAACCGCGCAAACCCGACATCTTGATCCCGACATCTTGATCCCGATCTAGTGACTGCCCGATGCGGACGAAGCGCTTGGGCTCGGGGTGTTCGCCTTGCCAAGCATGACCATTTCCTGTGAGCTCGCCATGGTGTAGACGCCTCCCAATGTTTTGATCTTGCTGAGATAATACTTGCCTCCCACGTGCTCGAAGCTAAGCGTTGGCTCCTTGGCTGCAACGGTAATCCCGTCGAATGTCAAGGGAATCACAAATGCTTCGCCTTTGTCATAACTACGGATGGATAGCTGTCGAGTTATTCCATTAACTCGATTTATCCTGTACTCGCCCGCGGGCAGCATTGCGCCTCCGGCCACGAACTCGAACGGAACGCTCACGACTACCCCATCGGCATCTTGAGCATGGGCACCTACTCCAACTCCAAGTAAGCACGTCAACATGAGTACGGCTGTCAAATACGACTTCTTCATAGTTTCTCCTTATGGAACTGATTTAACTCTTTCATTGTTGATAACTGCATCGGCAAAGTGTTTATTCCATGCACGCCGCGTACGCCTGCAGTCATCGGGAATACTTGCGAGCGTCAGTAGGTTTAGACGCGTTCACGGCCGACGAGATCCAGCGGCGATGTCATTTGATTGTCACTTGTGTGTCGAGAGGTTGTAACTGGAGTAGTCGCAGAGATCCATGGCGAGCAGCATGTCAGCGTCTTGCGGCGTGACTTCGAGTCTCTCTACGGCATTGGAAGGCTAATTGTTTGAGGAAGGACTTCGTTACCGAGCGACACTGGTCGAATATGTCTGAGGGATCGAGTCACGAAGGCACTCGGCGAGGAGATCGATAATTTTCTTCGTCACCTTGCTGGTCGGATCTGGCTCTTCGGGCGTGAAGGACGTCCGCTCATCGAAGTATCTGTTAAGGCGTTGGCGGAGGTGTAACCGCACTCGCCATAGCCGTGCCTTCACTGCGGACTGGCTAAGGTTCAGCACTCGTGCGGTCTGGTCGATCGAGAGTCCCTCCACGTCACGGAGTACAAAGACCGTCCGCAAGATCGGGCGCAATTCTTCGACGGTCCTGGCGAGGATGTCTCGCAATTCGGAAGCCCAACAGAGTTGCTCTGGATTCGGGGCTCGATCGGGTACGTCCAATGGAAGCACGTCCCCATCCGCCTGAAAATCCTCGTCCAAGGAGACCTCTTTGTGGGCGCGCTGTTTTCGCAGCTTCATGAGCGACTGATTCACGGTAATGCGAATCAGCCAGGTTGAGAATTGTGAGTCTTCTCTGAACTTCGCCAGATTCTGAAAGGCCTTTAGGAGCGCCTCCTGAACCGCATCTTCGGAGTCCTCCCTGTTACGAATGACAGTTTGAGACATTCGGAGAAGTCTGCGCTCGTATCGCCTTACGAGTTGCTCGAAGGCGGTAACATTTCCTTTCTTGCAGGCGTGGACAAGCTCCAGATCGTCACTTGCCCGTTCCTTCAATGCGAATTGGGTTGAGTTGGCAGTCATATTCGCGCACAGCGCTTTGAGTACACCCAGGGTCTGGCGGCAACGAAAACGGGTACGAGCGAAACGCCGTACCCGTTGCACGCTATTTTAGAAACCTGACCTCACTGCACCACCACTTTCCCGGTCATTTTCGGGTGTACTGAGCAGAAGTACGAATACGTTCCCGCCTTGGTGAACTTGAAGGAGAACTTTTCGTCCGTATCCATCACCTTGGACTTGAACACGCCGTCTGTGCTCACGGTCGTATGAGGGATGTCGTCTTTGTTGGTCCAGGTAACCGTGGATCCGACGGGCACTGTGATCGTCTGCGGACCAAAAACGAAGTTGTCGATCTTTACTTCCGCGGTTGTTGCGGAGGGCTGGTCACTCGCGGTGACGCTTGGCGATCCCGCGACCAGCAGTACGATCGCAATGACCACCGCAGCTGTGAAACTTGCAACCCAGACACTGTTCCGTTTCATTGTTCTGTCTCCGATTATTTTGATTTTCTTTCTCGATCTCATTGTTTGGGGACCGGATCGTTGGCGGTCCACGCAACACTTAAGTTAACGACCACTGCCGGATCCGCCGCCGCTTCCTGAAGCCGAAGACATCGAGTCCGCAAGTGGCGAATCGACAACCGCAAGGCTGCGTCCGCTGACCAGATAGTTCACGTCCGTGATTCCCAACACCCGTTGCAGCTGGTCGGCTGGCACTTTCATGGGTCCGGCTGAGGGAGCAGTTCCCGGCGCGGGTTGAGGGAAGGCGGTGGACATCGCGGTGTGGAACGACACCTTGCCTTCCACCTTTTGCATGATCTGGTGGATGTGGCCGTTTAACACCGTCACCGAACCGAAACGCTTGACGTAAGACAAGGCTTGTTCACTGTCGTCGGTTCCCCATCCCCAGTCTGGATAGATGGTCCACAGTGGAATGTGCGCAAAGAGCACAATCGGAGTGCTGGCAGAACGGCCCTTGAGATCGTCCTCCAGCCATTCCAGCTGTTCGTGACCGAGCGACCCCATGCCGCCGGCCTTGAGATTGGCGACATTCACGAGCCCCACAAAGTGGACGCCCTTTTGATCGAAGCTGTACCAGCCACTGCCTTTCGTGCCCTTCCCGTAACGCTGGAGAAATTGCTCACCGTTGTCGGTCAGCATGTCGTGCTCACCCGGCACAAAGTAGACCTGTTTCGCGGAGGCTCCTTTTAACACCTGGTCCAGCGTGTCGAACTCGCTCGGCTTCGAGAGCTGGCTGAGATCACCCGTGTGAATAATGAAGTCAGGTTTGTGGGGCATGGCGTTGATCTTGTTGATCGCCGTCTGAAGAGTAGCGGTGACGTCCGGGTTGGCCGGCTTGCTAAAGCCGATGTGACTGTCGCTGATCTGCACAAAGGAGAAGTCGCCGCCATTGCCACCACTTCGGTGCGCGGTCTTGGCAAACGCCCGCGACGATGGAATGCCGCCGCTCATAGTCCAGACCAGGCCTGTACCTGCCCATGCCATGCACTTCAGGAATCCTCGACGATCGACGCCGTCGTTGTTGAGGTCCTGCAATTTCTGATCGATAAGATCTTTGTTCTTGTCCGTCATCTGGCCTCCGATGTTTTTGTAGCGTTCACAGTGAATAACTGGACTCAGTCGCTTTTATTCCGGGAAAAAGAGCGGGGGATCAGAAACTTTCACGGTTGTCCGGACCGCATTCGATAAAAGGGACCTGATTCAGATCTGGCTCCGTGGTGCTGTCAGCGGTTGGCTCGACCTGCGTTGAACGAACTCGACGCAGCGGGCGTTCCCGCGCCCGCCGCGTCTTCAGTTGAGAGCTGTTCTCACCTTGCCAACCACCAGGCGAGCGCTAGCCACAACGGCATCACCGTCAGCAGCGCATTCCTCACTCCCCGCACAAATGCCCTCGTGGCGGAACAAGCTATTTCACGATCCCGGTCGTCGCAAGCGCGCCTTTGCGCTAAGAATTCCAACAGCTCGACCTCGCCCGTGCGTATCCGGGATTTCCGCGATTTGCCTTTCGTATTTACCAACATAAGTGACTCCTGCTCCCGTATGTATTCCTAAGCTGGATCTCGTCGGAGCACCCTAACCGGGGAGGTTCACGCCGCTCAGAAAGCCGCCCAGATGGCCGGTCAACACAACGACACCCACAGCCAGGAACTCCACAGCGAAGCGATAGCCAGGCAGAAGTACCGTCCGCCGCCGAGCATGGAAATGCATCCACCAGACCAGCCAGATCAGGACGCTCGAGGCGCACGCAAATACCAGGTGCAACAATAAGGTCCCCTTCAGTTTCTGGCCCTCGAGCTGGAACTGCCACGCGAGTAGCCCGGTGACCAGAACGGGAAGCGTTGAAATCGCCGCCGCAAGGAAGTTGTAATACGCTGCATCTGCGAGGCCCCGGCGCTTCGTCCAGAGTGCCATGAGGTCGAACGCTACTGCTGCAAGAAACAGACCGATCGGAAAATGGATCAGCACCACATGTTGTGCGTGCTTCGCCAAGAGCGCGGTCTTTAGGTCGAAAGGATTTACCATAGCCTCACACCTTCTAAGAATCTGCTTCTCCTGCAGTTCACGATCCGACTCCTGTGAAATGAGCGTCACCATGGATAACGGACTTGTTGCCGCTTTATTCCGCCCAGGGCTGGATAATTGTCGAGCGGTACGACGAATTGATGCTTCAATGGAATATTTCCGTGGGAAGGTAGTTCTTAAGAGTAGCGGGGATTGCCTGGGGCGTTCCCGGCAAGTGGTCAGCGTCATTGCAAACTCTGTCTCACCAATGACTTAGGCTGCCCCTCAGTTTTCCTCAACAATTTGTTGTTTTGAGGGAATAAATCCAGGACTGCGAAGTTTTCATTATGTGGACCTGTCCGGAGGGAATCTCCAACTCGACTCGTTCGAAGAACTGGCCACACCTCTCTTCGACCAGCTTTACAACTTCGCTCATTGGCTTACGCAGAATCGCGACGAAGCCGAAGACCTGGTTCAGGAAACGTACGTTAAGGCATTGAAAGGGTTCTCGTCCTTTCAATTGGGTACGAATTTTCGGGCATGGATGTATCGCATCTTGCGCAACACGTTCTTGACCTCTCGCAAGGGCCTGAAAGTTACCATGACCGTACCTCTCGATTTCGATGAGGAGGAAGAAGGACCGGAACCTGCCATTGAGCGCGACACACCAGAGACGATCCTGTTGGCGCGATCGAGCCACGAATTGCTGCAAAAGGCGATCGATGAACTCCCGGTGCATTTCCGAGAGATCCTTCTTTTGTGTGAGGTAGAAGAGATGTCATATCAAGAGATCTCAGAGACGCTTGCGGTGCCTATCGGTACCGTAATGTCCCGTTTATCGCGTGCGCGGCAAACTTTGCGGAGTCAATTGCGGCCACATTCGCAACAAGAAGCAGCATCACGAATTGCTAAGGGGACGAACCATGGTCTGTGAATCCTGGAAGGCAAAACTCGACATCTACCTGGACGGAGAGGTTCCGGAGGCGGAGCTGCGCACTTTCGACTCTCATGTGCGCAATTGCCCCTCGTGCTCAGCGGATGCCCTCTCGCGCGTGCAGTTGAAGCGCGCGATTCAGGTGGCTGGAAGACGCTTCACCCCCAGCGCTGAGTTCCGGAAACGGATGCAGCGCCAGATGGTCCCCAAACCGCGCCGCAGTTTCCGCCTGGGATGGATGTTAGCGGCGGCGACAGCCGCCGTTCTCGTGGTCGGAACCTTGACTACAACCTATCTGGGCAACCGATCCGGCAGAGACCAGGTGTTCAGCGAGATTGCAGACTTGCACGTAGCGACTCTCGCCAGTTCGTCGCCGGTCGATGTGATCTCGACCGACCGGCACACGGTAAAGCCCTGGTTCCAGGGAAGGATTCCTTTCGCGTTCAATCTGCCGGAACTCCAGAATAGCGAGTTCTCTCTGCTAGGCGGGCGGATGACGTATCTTGAGCAAACGCCGGGTGCGCATCTCATTTACGACGTGCGGAAGCACCATATTTCCGTGTTCATATTTCAGGAACGATCCTTGCCAGCCAGGTTGAGTGATAGCGCGCTCGAGCCGGGGAAACTGTCGTTCAACATGGACACATGGAGTCAGGGCGGGCTTCGCTATTTCGTAATCGGCGACGCAAGTGCCGCGGACATTAATAATCTTGCGAAATTGTTTAAAGCCACGTCATAGATTGGATATCGGTAATTCTGTTGGCTCGTGCCAGGTGGACGTCAGCGTATCGACGAGCACAGGGCCTCTTCGCTTTGCCCCAAAACTCAGCTCCTCCCGTTGGGAGTTACTCCCGGCTGAGCAGCAGGGCAGCACTCACTTCCGTCGCTCGCGGAATTTTTTTGCCACGGCGGGAATAATCTCTGGCCAACCCAGTTTCCATAGTTACAGGACTTCTGCCTTCAAGCCGCAGTTCTCGATCGATCCGACACAGCTTTGAGGAATTGAGGTCAACAAATCAGTCCGCTTACGTCCTACACCTACGTAAGCGACTGTGCCTTTTGGAGGAACGCTCATGCTCATGCCCCATCGGAGGAAAATTCTCCTATGTTCTTGCCTTTTCGCGGCAGTCGCCGCGTTGGGTACGGGACTCGCCAGAGTCGCAGCGAAGTCAGCCACTGAAGCGCCCGCCGGTTTTAACACTCCCAGTTTCAACAGTGCACAAAGCATCAGCAACGGAATCGTCGAACCACCCGGAGACACTTTTGCTCGGGACCAGCAGGTCTATGAGGTAAACAAGGCGGTCGCGGATGGGCTTGGACCGGTGTACAACGCCACCAGTTGCGTGGTTTGCCATCAGAATCCAAATAGTGGGTCCGCCAGCCAGATCACCGAGCTTCGGGTGGGGCACAACGATGCAAATGGCAATTTTGTCAACCCGACAATCTTCATCAACAACGGAAAAGACACGATTACGGGCAGATCCATTGTCAATGATCGCGCTATCGGCCCGGAAGCCCAAGAGCACATACCTGCAACCGAAAACATCCGTGCGTTACGAGCTGCCCTCAACACCCTGGGCGATGGATTTGTAGAAGCCATAGAGGATGGGACTCTGATGGCAATCGCCGAGAAGCAACCCGAACTGACCGACGGTAAAGTTCACGGGGAAGTGGTGCAGGCTCCGATTTTCGAGGCTCCTGGACAGACTCGCGTCGGACGCTTCGGCTGGAAGGACCAGCACAGCAGTTTGCTCTCTTTTATTGCCGACGCCTATGTCAACGAGATGGGGATCACTAACCGGCTACGCCCCAAGGACCCGACGACAGTGCTGAAGACGACGACGGACCCGGAAGATCAACCGGATAGCCTTGGCTTGGCTGATATCGACCACTTTGCTCAGTTCATACGCGGCACAATGGTTCCGCCGCGGGACACAGTGCTTGCTGCAACGCCGGCAGCCTTGAAAGGTCGAGACCTTTTCCGGCGGCTCGGTTGCAGTGTTTGCCACGTCGAATCTATCACGACAGCTCCGGCAGGGACGGTCATCGATGGTGGCATGTTCACTGTTCCGGAAGCCCTGGGGGATAAAATAATTCATCCCTTTGGCGACTTCCTGTTACATGACATCGGAACCGGAGATGGCATTGTCCAGGTTGGACCGCAAGATACGGCTAACAAACTACGAACCGTGCCACTTTGGGGTTTGCGGACAAAAGCCCGTTTCATGCATGACCTGAAGTCGTTGTCTCTGGAAAATGCTATCTCGCGTCACGATGGCGAAGCACACGATCCTGCGCAACGCTTTAAGGAATTGAGCCCTGAGGATAGAAATGCCTTGATCACTTTCTTGAACTCGCTCTAAAAGTAGTCAAACGTTACTGACAACACAAAGCGGTCCATTTGAGTGTCACGCCCGAAGAGTGTTTTTGCCATTTTCACAGCTACGCTGAACAAAGTTCAGCGTAGCTGTGTGCCCTCTGTTGGGGCTGGATAAGAATTCGTCGCTATCCTCATTCCAAACGGGATGTTGTTTGCCAAGGCGAGCACGGTTCAAGCGCTTCTAGGTGCAGGACACTCATACCTGTGGCCTTCTGTTGGAAAAGCGCGAGTCGACGGTATCTTTGATCGAGCCGTGTTTTGCTGCTCCCGTGGATTCGATCGCAGATTGATACCCGTCTATTGGGAATCCGACGTGATGGCTTAAGGCACAAACTTATAGCCCAAACCGTGTACTGTGAGGAGGTGTAGCGGGTGCGAAGGGTCTCTCTCTAGTTTCTGTCGCAGCTTGAGCATGTGGTTGTCCACCGTCCGGGTACAGGGATAGTTCTCGTACCCCCAGACTTTATCGAGGAGTTCATCCCGCGAGATAACGCGTTGATCGTTCTTCGTCAAGAACTCCAGGGTCTTGAATTCCTTGCGAGTAACCGTGATCTTCTCACCGGCCCGCGTAATCTCGGCCTTTGAGAAGTTGACGATCACGTCTTCAAAGACATACTTGTCTTCCGGCCTGATGCGCGAAGCGCGCCTGATTTGCGCGCGCAGGCGCGCGACCAACTCCCTTGGGTTGAAGGGCACGGTCACGTAATCGTCAGCACCCATTTCCAGAAGAAGAACCTTGTCCGTAACGTCTGAGCTCCCGCTAAGAATTACCAAGGGCAGACCATACATCAAGTTTGCAATTTTCCTACAGAGATCACATCCTGAGGATCCTGGACGGGGCAGATCGAGGATGACTGCTGCCGGCGCTCTTTGGCGGAGTTTCTGCAAACCACAAACAGCATCAGGCACGACTTCGACCTCATAGCCTTCCGAAGAGAAGAGCCGCCGCAGAATCGTCCGCAAAGCACCATCCTCCTCGATGATCAAAATCCGTTCCATTGGGGGGAGTCGCAGTTCGGATATTGGACGGTCCAAGGTTGCTGACAGGGTAGCAGTTGCCATATCTTTTCCTCTTTCTCAGAGATTCCACGACTGCTTTATGCCTCAGGCATCACACCGCGTTATCGGAGGCCCTTCTCGCCGGCAAAATTCTCTACGTCTAGCATCGGTCCGGTACCCTTCTCGCGCGTCGCGACGCCATGAGGCCAGTCTTTCGATACAGGTGCCCGGGGAACGCCCAGCACAGATTGGCGAACCGCCTTCCGCGCTCTGGCCAGGCGCGACATGACAGTTCCCATCGGGATCGACAATATGTCCGCGATCTCCTGGTAAGAAGCATCTTCGACGTCGCATAGTAAAATCACTTCCCTAAAGATGACCGGTAGTTGCTCGATTGCGTTCTGAACCGCATTCTTGCGCGAACGTTCGATCAACAGGGATTCAGGAGTGGCGGAAGTTGCCGGCAACACCGGGACCTCGTCCTCCGAGTCGATCTCAACCGTCATGCGTCGATCGAGTGTCGAGCGTGAACTTATAAAGGTGTTCCGGAGGATTCGAAACATCCACGCCCGGAAATTAGTGCCGGGCTGAAACGACGCGAAACTGCGCAAAGCCTTCAGGTACGTCTCTTGTACGAGGTCCTCGGCATTGCTCCTGTTGTGCGCAAGCCAGCTGGCGAAGTTGTAGAGGGAATCGAACAGGGGCATGGCTAGTTCTTCGAAGCCTGCCGACGGCCGGTCGTCATGGGAGGAGGAAGCCCCGAATCGGACCATCCCTTCTGAGCTATGTCCAATATTCCCCATTTGCCCTCTCCTGAATCAGTTCGAACCCCGGTCGCAGCCCACTCTGACGTGCTAGTCGTTCGGCGTCAATTGACTGGGGACTTTTTCCATATATTCAGGTCATTACCTCCTAACTGATTACTGGCTAAAGACTTAGCTCTACGTGTATTCTGAGCCAAGGAAGTCTCTGCGCGCGAAGTGCTAGACTTCCGTGCGAAGCCCCACCGCTATGGAATCCCTGCCGCCTAACTCTGTCGTGCGATTCGGAACTTACGAGGTTTCTCTGCAGTCGGGTGAAGTGCGAAAGGCGGGTTTGAGAATCAGAGTGCAGCAGCAACCGATGAAGCTGCTGGAGCTCCTGCTGGAACATCCGGGGGAAGTCGTCACCCGTGAGGAACTGCGCGGCCGAATCTGGCCGAACGAAAGTTTTGGTGATTTCGATCAGGCTCTCAATATCGCTATCGGGAAGCTGCGGAGTGCCTTGGGGGACTCGGCTGAGAATCCACGATTCATCGAGACTCTTCCAAAACGTGGCTATCGCTTTATCGCGGACGTGTCGCTCCTCGATGCAGACGCCGGCCCCAAAATGCCGGAATCTGTGTCTGGAGACTTTCCGGCTCTGGAGCCTGGACATGCGCCCCAAGGCGCCGGGCTGGCTGATGCGCCCAAACGCGGGCTGTGGCTAACGGGTCGGGTCATCGGCGCCTTGGCGTTCGTCATCATTATTAGTTTGCCGATTCTCACCGTTTGGCTGTTTCGTTCGCGTGGCCCTGCGCCTGCGGGCATCCGATCCTTAGCAGTGCTTCCGCTGGAAAATCTTTCTGGTGACGCCTCACAAAACTACTTCGCTGATGGCATGACCGATGAGTTGATCACGGACTTGGCACAGATCAGCGCTTTAAAGGTGATCTCCCGCACCTCGGTAATGGTTTACAAAGGAGCGCGCAAACCCCTACCGCAGATCGCTCGTGAGCTGAACGTGGACGCCGTGGTAGAAGGCACCGTGCTTCGCTCCGGCGACCAGGTCCGCATCACGGCGCAGTTGATCGAGGCCTCGACGGACAAGCATTTATGGTCCCAGAGCTATGAGGGTGAGTTGCGCGATACCTTGGCGCTCCAGAACCGCGTGGCTAGCGCCATTGCAGATCAGATTCGCGTCAATCTGACGCCACGGGAACAAGCTGCGCTAAGAAGCGCAAAGGCCGTTAATCCCGAGGCCTACCAGTCCTATCTCAAGGGGCGCTACTTCTGGAACAAACGAACGGCGGATGGTTTGAAAGCCGCCCTGGCGTATTTCAACCAGGCAATCGAAGAGGACCCAAAATGCGCCCAAGCCTACTCTGGCTTAGCCGACACTTATGCATTGTTGGGAGATTGGCAGTATGGGGTGATGAGCTTCGAGGAGGCTCTCCCGAAAGCGAAGGCCGCCGCGATCAAAGCTCTGGAGCTGGACAGTTCGCTGAGCGAAGCCCACACTTCACTTGGATACAGCTTGCGCGCCTTCGACTGGGATTTCGAGGGTGCTGGAAAGGAATTTCAGCGGGCCATTGAACTAAACTCAGGCTACGCCACCGCTCACCATTGGAATGCTATGAATTTGGGGCTGTTGGGTCGTCCCAAAGAGGCCCTAGTGGAAATGAGAAAAGCGGAAAATCTGGATCCGCTCTCCCTGATCATCAACGCAGATTTGGCGGAGTTTCTTCTCTTTACGCATTCTTACGACGAATCGGTGGAACAAGGCCGCAAGATCGTCGAAATGGATTCTACTTTTGCCATCGGACATAAACAGCTTGGCGATGCCTACCTGCTAAAACAGATGGACAAGGAAGCGGTTGCGGAACTTCAAACGGCGGTCCGGCTCTCTGGGGGCAGCCCGATATGCGTCGCCGATCTGGCGCGTGCCTACGTGGCATCCGGCAAAATGAACGAAGCGGTGAAGCTGCTGAACGATCTTAAGAAAAACTCAAACGCTAGTTTTACAAATGCTCCACACATCGCCATGATCTATGCATCCATGGGGGATAACGACCAAGCCATGCATTGGCTCGAAAGAGCGTACAAAGAACGATTTAATCCGAGCATCTTACTGCGCTCTGGATTCGATCCCCTCCGCTCGGACCCGCGGTTTAAGGACCTTATGCGCCGCATTGGCTTGCCCGAATGAGATCTGTGTTTCCGGCATAACCAAGGCTTTTGCCCTTACGGTCATTCCTAGTCAGCAGCTCAAAAAAGGAATCGAGAGAGCCGATGCTCACACGACGAAGGTTTCTTGCCACCGCAGCCTGCACTGTGGCTGCGGCACGTCTTCACGCGCAGGGCCAGGGCAAGGTCCGGGTCGCCCTCAGCATCCCCAAGGATGCTATGGGTCCGCAAATGCCGATCGACTTTGTCGGCCTGTCTTATGAGGTTCAGCAACTCGCAGATCCCAGTTTTTTTTCGGCGCAGAACAGCGGCTTCATTCGCGAGTTCAAAGCACTCTCATCAACTGGCGTTCTGCGCCTCGGCGGCAATACCAGCGAGTTCGCTTACTGGAAACCTAAGCCTGACTCTCCCGAACCGGAGCATCCTCAAGTGCGTGAGGTCGTGGGCGAGCCGAAAGCGCATTACTATGCGGTGACGCCCGAGGCAGTCAGGAATTTGGCCGACTTCCTCCAAGCCACGGGTTGGACTTGTGTGTACGGCATCGGGATGGGCACGAATACAGCGGCACGCGCCGCCGAGGAAGCGGTCTTTGTAGCCGCGACGCTAGGCGACCGCCTCCAGTATTTCCAGATCGGAAACGAGGTTGATCTATTTGACCGGCATTTGCGCAATCCGAAAACATGGTCCGCCAAGATGTACCTGGAAGAATGGCTCAAGTTGGCGCGCGGCATCATAGCTCGGGTGCCCACCGCGAAGTTCGGCATGCCCGATGTTGCGAGCAACGTGTCATGGCTGACGGAGATTGCCAATCTTTGGCCTTCCGTCCAAGGGCCTTCCATCCAAGCCCCGCCCCGCGTAACCACCCTGAGTCATCATTATTACTTTGGCGGGCCGGCGACGAACCCCGACGTCAACATTCCGAACCTGCTGAAACCGGCGACGATGCAAAAGGTGCAGAACACGGCGAATATCGCATCGGCCGCAGCCAGTAAAATCGGTGCGCGAGTACGCATGACCGAAGGCAACACATGCTATCGCGGAGGCAAGCCGGGTGTCTCCGATGTGTTTGCCGCTGCGCTTTGGTCCGCCGACTATTCGCTGCTGTTGGCCAGTAATGATTATTCCGGCGTCAATCTGCACGGGGGTACCGGCAAATCTGTGGCCAATTCGGTGGGCGGAACTCTGCCCGGCGACTCGCTTCTCGAAGCGAAGGGAGAGACTCCCGAACAGATTGGCGCGCATCCGCATCCCTTCTATTCACCGATTGCGACATTTGGCTCGGACTGTGTGTTGGAGCCGGTCGGGTATGGGCTCAAGTTTGCCAGTTCGTTCAGCGGCGGAACACTGTTGAGGACCGAGTTCTCCGCGAAGCTGCAGGCTATGGGAGTTAATGCAACCGCGTATGCCGCGAAACTGCCTGGCGGGCACATATCCGTGATCATTCTGAACAAGGACGCGGCAGCAGACATTGAGGTGGAACTTGACTTTGGTCGCGACGCGAGTGGAGTGGTGCAAACCGAGACACTACTCGCACCGGCATTAGACAGCCGCGAAGCGCACATCACAACATCAACAAAGAGTGACTTGCTCAAGCAAGGCAGGTGCTCCGTTATTGTTCCCCATGCGACGGGAGTGCGCGTGACCCTGAGTTGAATCGGTCACAGGTCGCAATTCATCTGCGGACCGGTTTGAACTCGAAATAAGCCAGATTCATGTTTCCGTTCGTCAAGATATGTACCGTCAGAACATTTTTCCCTTTGCTCAGAGGAACCTTGAAAAGTTGCGGAGCCAGATTCCAATGGTGCCATTGACGCCAGGCCAGCGGGTCTGCTGGATCATTTGTTGTGGTGATCTGCAGAGGTCCGGTGGCGTCCTTTCCGTTCACATCGACTGATATCGTGCCGCCGCGATTCGATGTATAAAGGAAATCGGCCGCGTATGTTCCCGACTTTGCCACATCTACCGTAACGTTGAACCACTCTCCGGGCTCGGTCCAGCCAACGTAGGGAAGGTCGGCGGGAGGAACAACTTTGTCGAAGGGGTTGTCGTCAATCGGATCGGGCTTCCGGTTGAATTTCGTGTAGGAAGTATCCACTCCCTCATGGATACGGAATTCATTGAGGTAGGTTCCGTCAGCCGGATTCAACTCTCCGCTGCCGTGATTCTTTGGATCGGTGTCGTGATACGCGACTCCCTCGCCGCCCAGGTCATAGTAGGCGCACAAGACCTTGCCCGGAATTTGTTGTGGACCGCCACTGTAGCGGGTGTCGTGATAAGGCGAGCCTTTATACTGGCTCACGAATGATTGGGAAAACGCAGTCGCCGGTAATATCGATGCGACCATGAAACATACAGAAAACACTCTCGGGTTCATTCTTCAACTCCGTCCGCATCGATCGCGCGATGCATAAGAATCAATTGACTGGCCGCTCGGCGAGCCCTAGCAGGTTGCGGAAAAACTCGAGTCGATCGATGGAAGACGACCTCTGGGGCTGAAGCCCGCACTGATTCTGCTGGGCTCTACGCTGCGCTGAAGCGCCGCTGTTCCACGGTGCTGCGTGCATTTTGTTTCAGCTGAGCCATTTCAGGTGATCTGGAAAAGCTCGATCCCGTGCGCTTTTCCCAGATTGCGCGAGTATTTCTTGTCCGTCCCATTGTTCCAATGCTCATGCACACCGAGGCTGCGGCATCGGATGCCGTCGCGTTCAGGATCATAGACTGTCTTCGACGGTGGGTCGTTCGCCAAAGCAGATTCGCGCAAGTAGTTATCGGCATTCGCGATATCCGGGAGATCGGGCCATTCCGAAGTCAGAAAATCGAAGCCTACGGAATCGATCGCTACGCTGTCGAGCGACATGAAGATGCTGTTTGGCCAGGCATCGTTGAACGGCGCCATCTTCCATTTGCGGTGAGGTGGACCATCCACGTTGTCGTTCCCATAGAGCCCGTCAATAATAAAAAGGATGGTTTTCTCGCCGAGATCTTTATGACCCAGAAAATCGGTGAATGCGGAGTAACTCGCCGAACCATCCTTATTGTGATGGAAACCATCGTGCGCGTTCTTGCGCCAGTCGGGATTGATGCTCGTAGCACCGAACAGATTCTTCGCGCAAAGTGTCACGCCTGAACTTACATGCGCTCTCAATACGGCTGCATCAATTAAGTAGGTGGCTTCAATGACCACGGTGTCGAGTCCTTTGGCGTTGTTGCTTTCAATTGAGAAAGGGATCGCGTTGGGTTTGAACTCCGCCTTGAGTCGTCCATCGCCTCCGATATGGTCTACAAACACGACACCGGGAAATTCACGGTGAATCTTGTCGTAGAGATCGCTAGGAATGAACCGGCTGGAATCGAAGACGGTGATCGATGCTTGCGGCACTCGTCCCGGCCCAGTCAACTGCCGGACAAGCGAAAGGATCATATGGGGCGAAGAGTTCAGACGATCGATCGTGTCATGACCCGTGGTGTTGTTCAGGTTGGCTTTGATTGCCACTTTCTCGCCAGCCCTGTACCCGGCGTCGCCGCGACCATGAGTGCGATTGAAATACTTGAAAATGGCGCTCCATGCCGGGGCATCGCTTTTTTGGACTGTAAGACTCCGGATGGAGCGCGAGACCATGCGGTCAATCACGGCCTGGTTGTTGTTCGCGTCTTTCCACCAGGAACCTGTCCCATCCCACGTCACGGCCGCCGGGTCATGCGTCCAGGTGACTCGACCGGGAACCACGCCGCGGGGAACACCCACTGGAGAAAGCGTGGGTTCGAAAAGAGAAGAACGAAGAGTAGTGGCAGCTGCGATAGACAGGGCGAATTGTCGGCGAGTCATTGCCATTTTTGATTCCTCACGCACAAGTCTTACGGTTACCGCGGGGTCATTTTGCCTGAAAGCACAAAAACTGGTGGAGTCGCGTGTATATGAATGCCAAGGATACACCACGAGTTGGTGACTGCGGTAAAGAGAGACATCTGACCGTTCAGCCTTGGCCCGAGAATCCCATGCCTGCCAGGACGCCTCGCATATAGGCGAAGCTGGCGATCACGCCGGGCATCGGGTCATCGGGATGAATCTCATACTCCAGATCGACGAAGCCTTGGTATTTCGTCGCGATGAGCGCTTCAAACATCTTCCGAGCTGGCATGATGCCCTCTCCCACCGCGACCTGGCTCTCCTTACTCTGGAAGTTCGTGAGGTCCTTCATGTGCATGTTAAAGAGCCGCGGGCCAACCTCGTGGATTGCCTGAACCACATCGGTGCCGGCACGAACCGTGTGCCCGACGTCGATGCAGCATCCGATGCGCGGATCCATTCCCTTCACCGCCTTCAACACATCCAGCGGCGAAGGCCACAATTTGTCTTCCGGCCCGTGGTTGTGGAGGGCGATACGGATGTCGTACTCCTTTACGAACTTTTCCATTCGCGGCAAAGTTTCCGGTGTGGGGTCGCCGGCAACAATAACGCCGACACCCGCCCGCTTGCAGTATTCGAACTTGCTGCGGATGTCGGCGTCTTCATCTTTCGCGAAATAGATGGCTCCGGCGGCATGGAGCTTGATGCCCGCCGCGGCATAGTCCGCCAGCGCGGCTGCCTCCTGCTGTGCGTCCATCGGAAGATGATCTTTGACGTCCTTCGCATTCAATGCCAAGACGTTGAATTGCTTCATGAAGCCGATCATCTGGGCGCGACTGAAGTTACGAAACGTGTAGCTGGCCAGGCCCAAACGGATGGGCAACGCTTGGTCGGGAGATGAGTTTTCGTGAGCCAGCGCCAGGACGGCGGACGGAGCGGAAAATGCCGCCGCAACGACTGCACCGGAGCGAACGAAATCGCGACGCGAGAAGGTGGTTTTGTTAGACATGTGGCGCCCATCCTGGCTCGTAGTCGCGCCCCCACATCTTCATGGCTTCGGGATCGCCTTGAATCCGTCCGTCGTTTGCGTCGAGACGCAGTTCCCGGTTGACCTCCCAGGCGATGTTGGAAAGCTGCAACATCGTAACGGCGACATTGCCAACAGCGATAGGAGCGTTGAGCTTCTCGCCTCTGCGGATACCCGCGATGAAGTTCGCGAAGTGAGCGTCGGTCATGGAATCACGGCCGATCAGGTCAGAGGACGAAGTGGTTTTGCCCACCTTGAATTCGCTTGTCTTGTTGCCTTTCAGGTCGTAGATCTCGTAGCCGCCGCGATCAATCAGCACTGTGCCCGTGGTGCCCATAATTGTCGAACCCCGATCACGGCCGTAATACTTCATTCCCTGGCAGCACTTCCCGTCCCACGAGATCATTTTGTCTTCGTACTCGAAGCTGGTCACCAGTGTGTCGTAGAACTGCCAGTCATCTTTGAAATGGTATCGGCCGCCCGACGATGCAACTCGCTGAGGATAGTCGACGCCCAGCGCCCAGCGGCAGACATCGACTTCGTGCGTACCATTATTGAGGGTTTCGCCCGTGCCATAGATTTTGAACCAGTGCCAGTTATAGGGCTGCACATTGTCCGTATACGGATGACGCGGAGCGGGGCCCTGCCACAAATCCCAATCAAGCTGAGGCGGCACCGGCGCCGCTTTGCCCGTACCAATCGACTTTCTCACATTGACGTACCAGGCCTGCGCGAAGTAGGGCCTGCCGATTACGCCGGCATGGATCTTATCAACGACCTCTATGGTGTGGGCTGAAGAGCGCTGCTGCGTCCCCATCTGTACCAGCTTTCCATATTTCTTTTGCGCATCGACCAACATCACTCCCTCTGCCGGATTGTGGCTGCATGGCTTTTCCAGATAGACGTGCTTACCCGCCTGCAAGCCGGCGATTGCCATGGGTGTATGCCAATGATCGGGAGTGGCAATGGTGATGGCGTCCACATCTTTCAGTTCAAGAATCCTGCGAAAATCTTTGTCAGTGGCGGGGGCCTCGCCCGTCTCCTGTCGCGCTTGATCGGCGAACTTACTTAGAATGTTGCTGTCCACATCACAGACATGCGAGATTCGCGCGGCACTTTTGTTTGCCTGGAGCGAGGAGAGGTGAGCGTAGCCCCGACCGTTCAGACCGATGATGGCGAAGTTGAGTCGATCATTCGATCCAAGAATCTGGCCATAGCTCTTTGCCGTAGTTGACACGGCCAGTCCCGCCGCGCCTACGGCAAGGGCATCGAGAAATTCGCGTCGCGTAGCCATCATTTTCTCCTTGAAGCTGCCTTTTATTCAGAGGCAGCCATTCTGGATTTGTTCAGATCACAATTTACCGCGGTACGCCCACAATCCTAAGCCGGGATTTGAAATAAAGAAAACCTCTTCGCCGTCGACCCGGTTGTTGCCATAGCGAAGGGTCTGCGGGTTGTAGCGCGCGAGCATAGTTTTCAAATCGCCGTATTCAAAGCCCACTCCCTCAACCTCTTCTTTGCTTAGATGACCGGGGCACAGCCGGATAGTGAAGCGACCTTCGGAGGAGCCGTGTATGAGGTGAGCAGCCGCGCTAAGGTCGTTCGCGAGATCAGGATTCGCACTCACGGCCGCGAGAGTGGCCGGCGTTCCGCGATAGCCGTACTTGCGGATCAGCGCGTCGATCGCCCGGTCTTCGCCAAATTCCTTTATGCCGGGCGCCAGGATGATCAGCTCCGCACCGTCGGCCAGTGCCATGCGGGTACGGTAGATTGCCTTGTTGCCCAGCCATGTGCTGTGAAACTCGTGAGGATCGAGATAAACGACAGCTTTCTTCATGGGCGCGTCCATGGTCTCGAAGTTCACTTTCAAGCTGAGCGCGGCGGCGCGGTGAAAGCACTCAATATCGTCGCCTATGAAAAGACCGCGCACAGCCAAACGTCCATCCGCCATGAGTCCGACAACGGTGAGCACGTAGACGATGGTCAGATGTCGCAGGAAACGATCGGATGCGTAATTGATAACGTTGCGCACGGGGTTCTCGGCGCGCCCCATGATACGCTCCATCCCGTAAACCGCACCCAGGTAGTGGCTCCGGTTTATGCTCTCGCGGCCTCCCGTGCCCACGAGAATATTCTTGGTATAGTTGGCCATGCCTATCACTTCATGGGGCACGACCTGGCCGATGGAGAGAATGAGATCGAAGTCGCCATGCGCAATGAGCCGGTTTACCTGCGCCGGCCACGCATAGTTCAGCTTGCCTTCCGATTGCTCGCGGATAAACTCGGCCGGGACCTCGCCCAGGGTCTCGACGTCGGTACGCCAGTTATGCAAGCGGAAAAGCTCTGCCGGCATGGCGCCAAACATGCGCGCGAGCTGCTCCCGATCCATCGCAGCATGCGTGCCGAGGGCAGGCAGCACCGCCTGGAGCCGGTCGCCGTAATACTCCCAGGCATAGCGCGTCAGGTCGCCGGCGCGCGAATGCACGCGGCTCTGATCAGGAGGCACGACGAGAACCCGGTTGCGTCTTCCAAGCTTCGCGAGGCTTTCCACGAGCAGATCGTGCAACTGCCGCAAAGATAGATCGCTTTCAGCACTGCCCGTGGCGCAGTAGAGACTCATGCGATGAATTCTACCTTCGTTATTCCTGGGTAAGAAACCTCGCAGGGGTTCCAGGTCAAAAGTTGATCTTGCCTCCGAACAGAAGAACACGAGCCGGGAGCGACGTGGTGATCTCCCCAAACGAGGCAGCGCCAGCGTTATTCACCGTAGGATTGTTCCAATTCGCCCTATTGAAGGCGTTGAAGGCATCCGCCTGAAATTGCAGGCTCGCGCGTTCCCCGAAAGAGAAACTCTTCCGCAACGACAGGTCCCAGTCATAGAAGTCGGGCCCAATGATGTTCCCAATCGGCGCGTCGCCGGCGCCAAGAACGCTTTCCGTCGTAAAGGCATTCGGGTTGGCCCAACAAATCTTCAGGGCGGGGCAGGTGCCGCTGAAGGATAGCGACTGGCCGGGTACAATATTCGCCCGCCGAGTGACATTACTGCCATTCGCGCCAATCGCTGCCGAAGCTGTTGCCGTGAGAGGTGCGCCGGTTTGGTAGTGCATGATCGCGCTTAACAGCCATCCCTTCAGGGCACCACCCGCAAACCCCGTAAGGTGCTTTCCCCACGGCGACTCGAGGGTGAACGTGGTAGCCACAATGTGGGTCGCGTCAAAGCTGGCTTTGCCGTAATAAAACTTCTGCCAGGATTCCACCACACCGCCGGTTTGGGTTCCCGGTGAGACTGCTGTCGTTCCTCCATTGACTAAAACCGGATTGGCAGCGGTACTGACGAGACAAGTGAACGGGCATTCTTGTTCCGGGTTTTGGTTATATGCGTCACCCGCTCCGCCGTCCATTCCCATAACTTTCGAGTAGGTATAGGCAATTGTAGTCGTGAAGAAACCCGCGCGCTTGCTCAGGCTAGCCTGTAGCGCGTTGTAATTGGAATCGACGTCGCTCAGGGCCATCTGAACACCCGCGTAACCGAGGTAGGGGCGGATTTGGTCTTTTGAGAGGCCGGTCGGAGCAAAACCGGCGGAGCACTGATAGGCGGCAGCATTGATTCCAGCCGGGCAGGCCAAGGTATTTGGGTTGGGTGAAACCGGAATGTAGCCCTGCTGCGTCCAGGTAGCGCTGTTGAAGCTCGGCGCTCGAAGTATGTGGCGCCCCAGGTTGCCGACGTAAGCTACTTGCAACAACATGGATTGCGGCAACTCGCGCTGCACTCCGAGACTATATTGATAACTGCGCGCGACCACCAGGTGGGGATTGACACCATTCAAGCTAATCGTCGACGGAGGAAATGCGACTGCTCCGGGCGCGGAATCGAATTGTGATAGGGACGCGTCGGTGCCTGAGATCGAAGCTGACTGCGCCCATGGCACATAGCCCTGGGAGTTGATGCCAAGGCCAAGCAGGTTTCCTTCTGGCTTGTCATAAAAAATGCCGAAGCCGCCGCGAACGACAGTCTTGTTTTCCGAAAAAGGCGAATAAGCGAAGCCAAAGCGTGGCCCAAACAGATTTTCTGGCTGATAGAACCCGCGCGCCGCACCTGTGGATATGTTAGCCAGAAGCTGCGGATCTGCGGAAGTAACTGGAACACTCTTTGCCTGACCAGAGGGCACGTGCCCGGGGACCTGCAAGCCGTTGCATTCAATACTAAGAGTTGGTTGTCCGACCGCGGTCAATAAGGGGCCGCTGCAAAGTCCCGGCGAAGTGGGATTAATGCTGCTCGTAGCGTTCCCGCCGGTAAACGTCGGCTCAAGAGCAGTGTTAAATGCGAACGGGTTGAAGTTCGTCATGTTATTGCCCGTGGTGTAGGTCGGGGTGGTATGAATGTAACGCACTCCCAAGACCAGGCTGAGTTTTCGCGTCACCCGCCAGGTATCTTGCCCGTAGGCCTCAAAATCGTTGAAGCGGAACTGGCCGGTCGTGACCGCCGAGTTTTGCCCAAGGGTATTGAAGTTCCCAAGCAGCGCGTCGGCAAAGGCATCACCGGTGGAGTTGGAGCCGCAGGTGGCAGGATTGGGGCCGGCCGTGCACGGGACCTTCGTTGCCCCGGCGGTTGAACTAAAATTGACGTTTCCGTCGTAGGTAGTGCGCGAGTTCTGAGTTTTACGGTCCCGCACGAACTCCGCTCCGAACTTGAACGCATGATCGTGTTTCGTCCAGGAGACGTTGTCCACAGGATTTATGTCGGTCACGGGGGCTGCGAGGAAGTTCGGAGCTGGACCATTCACCGGAGCCGGCCCGGACGTCGGAAATGCCGACACACCTGTGAATGTAAAGGTTGGAAGGCCATCCGCAAACGGCCCCGCGGGATTCCCGAGTGGCGGGATAAAGTTGAAGCCGTAGGTGCTTTTCATCCACGCGGTGCCCTGGACCGGGGTCCTCTGGGAATGCCAGTCCGTGTTGATTTTTGCTTCATTCACAAAATTGGGCCGTATGAGATAGGTCCACGAGAGTTGCAAGTTGTAACCGGGACGGTTGCGAATATCCGGATCGACTGGAATCGCTCCGCCGATGTTGGGAAAAGTCCCGAAGGGACTGTAAATGCTCACAAAGTCGTGCAGATAACGGAAATAGATGGTTTGCTTTTCATTGAAGTGTTCATCCACGCGAATGATGTCTTCACGAATGTTCAGGGGGCCGGGCAGACTGAAAGACAAGTTATTGCTGGTCGCCGCAGTCGGTAGTCCTCCTGCCGTGGACAGTGCCGCTGCGGCGGTGTACAGCTTCGCCACCGCAGCCCCATCGCCGGTAATGCAGGCGGGATTGATGACGTTGGGCGAACTAAAGAAAACGCCGCCGCAACTCGCAGGGATCACCGCCGGCTGGTTGAGCACGAGCCCCGCACCGCCGTTATAAACGTCGGTAAAGTCTCCTCCCGCCTCCGCGGCGGTCGGAAACGTCTCGGATGCGGATGCGGCGGTTCCTGGATAAACCCCTCGAAACCTTTTCCATTCCTGCCCGACAAAGAAAAACAGTTTGCCCTTCGGCTGAATGTACGGAATGGGACCACCAAGTTCCCAACCAAAATCGTTGGAGTGAAAGGGGGGCACAGCCGCATAACCCGTGGCGGCCGGAGTCGTCAGTTTGGTCTGAGGGTTTTCCGCGTTGAAGATATTATTCGAGACGAATTCGAAGCCTCCGCCGTGAAAACGTTGCCCGCCGCTCTTGGTCACGACATTGACGGTTGATGAAGCAGAGCGGCCAAACTCCGCGTCGTAGTTGGAAGACTGAACGTCTACTTCCTGAATAAAATCCGCGCCAACCTGATTGAATACGCTGTTGTTCGATCCCGAGTCCAGGTTAAATCCACCGTCTACGCTCCAGTTCTGCCCATCCAGTCGCTGCCCATTGGTGACCGCCACGCTGTTGTTGTAGTTGCTCGTCAATGCTGCCGGACTTGTTCCCGAGCCTTGTAGGGCCGAACCCGGAACCAATCCGATGAGCGATTCGTAGTGGCGCTGATTCAGAGCCAAGTTTTGGATCTGTTTCTGAGTTATCGTGGTGGAAACTTCACCCGACGACGTATTCACCGTTTCTCCAACCGCAAGTACAGTTACAGTTTCTGTGATCGCGCCGACTTCCAGTCTCAAGTCCACGGTCAGACGGCCGCCAGCGGTCACAACATTACCTTTTTGGGTGATCTTCTTAAAATCTGCCTTCTGTGCCGCCACCGTATATGTGCCAGCTGGCAGTTCATCCGCGACAAAGTAACCATTCCGATCTGAGGTGACGTCGCGGCCGGCTTGTGTCGCCTCGTTCACGATGGTCACTTTGACATCTGGAACCGCGGCGCCGGACGAGTCGGTGACGGTCCCCACGATGCGGCCGACAATGTCTTGAGCCGTAGCGAACTCAACTGCCGCAGACAGTAGCATGGCAACTGCCAAGATCATCAGGGCGTTGGTCGCTGCCGAACAAAGGTGTTTTGCTGCGCGGCGGCTAGTGGTCGAGAAATGACTTTTTGGGCGGACCACAATCATTTTGGTCTCCTAGGGGCACAAGACGATTTCTGTTGCTGATTTGCTCCTCTGAAGCCGCCAACTGAGCGGATCAGAAGGCTGCACCGTAGATTGCAGGAAACGAATTAATCCATGCGGGAGTTAAGCAGTGATTACCTCTGTATGGAAGTTAGACAACCGTGAATTCACCGTTAGAGTGCACCGGTTATTTCGATTGGGAGCCGGCAGCTTCCGCCGCTGCGTTTGGCCTTAAGTCGGTGAAATTGCAGGTGTTTGGCCCGGTGTCGTGCGACGAAAAATTCGGTTATACTCACGTCGAAGAAGGGGTGACAAGGTCGAAGGGGCCGTGCTCTCGGGGGTTAGCACTTGGAACGGGCGATCAGCAAACTTGAGGCCGAACGGGCTGAAGTAGACGACGTCTTGTCGTCCGATGTATTTGGGCGGACGAACAACCCTGCTCGACTTCTGACATTCGTTTGCGAAAAGTATTTCGAAGGCGCCGTCGACGAAATCAAAGAGTACAGCATAGCGGTGCACGCCCTAGGGCGTCCGGAATCTTTTGATCCGCAAGTCGATACCATAGTCCGCGTTACTGCTCATGCCTTGCGAAAGCGGCTCGAGGACTACTATCGAAGCGCCGGAGCGGAACATGCGGTTCAGATCTGTCTCCCCCCCGGTCACTACGTTCCCAAATTCATTCATGCACGCGACCTGGGAACGGCCGGAGGCGAATCCACACTCGAGGAAAAGAAGAACGGCCGATCTCTCGACCGGGTTACCTCTCCAGGAAACGGCCGCCAGGAAGATACGCAGCATGACGCTGTTCCTGCGTCGGAGGCCCCCAAAGCAGACGAAGTCTCAGGAGTGCATCAGGCTGCCGGATCCAGGAGTAAGTCCACGGTACGAACCGGAATGGCAGTGCTGGCAGCCATTCTTGCCATCTCCGTCTGCATATTCTCGGTTTTTTTCCTGAAGAGATGGACCGGGAGAATTGGGCGAGAGAGTCTTCCGCTGGCCCCCGCCGCAATCATTCCAGACTCTAGGTCTGGGGTTCTGCGCGTGATGGTCGGTAACGCTACTACCTCCTTCACGGACGCCGGTGGTTCAAAGTGGGATAGCGATCATTTTTGTTCGGGAGGAACATCTTTCTCTGTTACCGGTCACGCGATCCAGGGCACAGAAGATGCGCAGCTTTTCTCCACGGGGCGGCGAGGCATTTTCCATTGCAACTATCCTGTTCCGCCGGGAACGTACGAGGTTCATCTGCTATTCGCCGAAACGTCGGGGCTTCAGGAGAATAGCCGCAACGTGGGATTCTCGATCAATGGCGGAGCGCTCACGAATTTGGATGTCGTGGACGACGCCGGTGGGGATGACATTGCGACCACGAAAGTATTTACCGATATCGCGCCCGCAAGCGACGGAACCATTCATGTAGACTTCACCACTCCTGAGGCATTTGTAAATGCGATTGAAATTCTGCCAAGCAATCCGCATCGCATGCTTCCGGTCAGGATTGTCGTCGGACATTCTCCGTACACCGATTCCAGCGGCAATCTTTGGGTGCCGGACCGTTACTTCTTCGGCGGCCGCCTTAGTAGCTTTGGAGGTGGTCTATCCAAGGTCCCCGATGGGCGCCTTTACGAATGGCATCGGTTTGGGCATTTCCATTACATAGTGCCGGTTGCGACGGGCGCGAAGTACACTTTGAGACTGCACTTTATGGAACATTGGTTTGGCGTCCAGAATGGCGGCATTGGGGGAGTGGGCAGCCGGGTCTTCGATGTCTCGTGTAATGGATCGATGCTTCTCAAAGGATTTGATATTTTCCGGGAAGCCGGCTCGGAGCCGTTGGTTAAATCCTTCCAGCACATTGAACCCACGCCCCAGGGCAAAATCGAAATCTACTTCACTCCCGCCGTCAACTACCCATCGATCAGCGCGATCGAAATCATCCCCGAATAGCCAGTTAGGCGAATCCTGCAGCATTTGGCCTGCGCCAATACGCGGAGTTCTTCACTTTGCATTGGCTCAAGAAGTTGTGAACAGCCCCGCGGTTGCTGGTCGCGAACACCATTCAGCAGTCCACCGGTACACCGTGAAGATCGGAATCTCCACATCGAATCACGAACCAGTGGATCGGATTTCGTGGTTTACGAGCCCACAGACTTCATACCTAAATTCCTCCAGCATTGTCATGCTCTCAGTTCCGTGTATCTTTGGTTCGTCACGCTCAGGTTCGATCGAGGTTTGTCGCCGACTTGGGGTCAGAATCGCGAGCTCACCGACTTGTTCCCTTTTCGCGGTACCGCGTGTTTCCGGGAACAATGACAATGCATTTCGCTGTATCATGGCTACCGCCGAATTCAACCGCATCAGACTAGCGGTTGATCGTGGAAGCAAGGTCCGCTTCGACGCGTGAGGAGGCTCAATGTCTCAGATTGACGTCCCGCTATTGCCCACGGGCTTTGGACAGACGCGGCGAGCCGACAATTGGTGGGTACAACCACTGGTTGTGTTTCTTGGTTTGTCGGCCTTCGTCGTTTACTCCACCTGGGCTGCTCTGCAAGGACAGCATTTCAGGTTCGGACCATATCTCTCACCGTTTTATTCTCCCGAATTGTTCGGCACCGCGCAGGGTTGGTTTGGTCCACACCCGAGCTGGATGCCTGTCTGGGTGACGGGAGCGATGCTCATTCTGTGGGCGCCGGGCGGATTTCGAGTGACGTGCTACTACTATCGCGGGGCATATTACAAGGCTTTTTGGGCCGATCCGCCTTCCTGCACCGTGGGTGAGCCGCGGAAGACATATCTCGGCGAACGATCGTTCCCTCTGATCCTGCAGAACGTCCACCGGTATTTTCTATATCTGGCCCTCGTGTTTCTCGTAATTCTAGGGCGGGACGTGTGGGATGCGTTCTGGTTCAACGGCAAGTTTGGCATCGGCCTAGGCACTCTCGTTTTGTTGACGAACCTGACGCTTTTGAGCTCCTACACTCTGGGATGCCATTCCTTGCGCCATCTGGTCGGCGGTTTACGCGATCGGTTGGCGGGGGCGCCCACTCGCAAGCGAGTCTACGATTGCGTGAGTTGCCTGAACCGGCGCCACATGCTTTTTGCCTGGTGCAGCCTCTGCTCGGTAGCGTTTTCTGATTTGTACGTGCGGATGTGCTCGATGGGTATCTGGACGGATTGGAGGATCGTCTAGTGAGCGAGTACATCACGCATGAGCATGACGTTCTGATCATCGGAGCCGGGGGCGCCGGACTGCGGGCCGCCGTCGAGGTGTCGGCCGCGGGCGGAAAGGTCGCGGTCATTTCGAAATCTCTTCTTGGCAAAGCACACACCGTCATGGCCGAGGGCGGCATCGCTGCGGCGATGGGAAATGTGGACGACCGGGACAACTGGCGCGTTCACTTTGCCGACACCATGCGCGGCGGTCAATACCTGAGTAACTGGCGGATGGCGGAACTGCATGCCAAGGAAGCTCCGGCTTGCGTGCGTGAACTCGAGGCCTGGGGCGCACTCTTTGATCGCACCAGCGACGGCCGGATTCTCCAGCGGAATTTTGGCGGCCACCGGTATCCTCGGCTTGCCCATGTGGGCGACCGTACCGGCCTGGAAATGATCCGCACTCTTCAAGACCATGGAATCCATCTGGGTCTCGACGTATTCATGGAACATACAGTGGTCACGCTGTTGAAGGACGGCGGCCGCATCGCAGGCGCCTTTGGATACGATCGCGAGCGCGGCCGATTTCACCTGTTCCGCGCCAAGGCCGTTGTGCTGGCGACGGGAGGAATTGGACGAGCTTACAAAATCACCAGCAACAGTTGGGAATATACGGGCGACGGCCATGCGCTCGCCTACCATGCCGGTGCGGCGCTGATGGACATGGAATTTGTGCAGTTCCATCCAACGGGAATGATTTGGCCACCCAGCGTGCGCGGCATTCTGGTCACGGAAGGAGTGCGCGGCGAGGGAGGAGTGCTGCGTAATCGGAATGGCGAGAGATTCATGTTCAAAGATATTCCGCCGTTGTACGCCAACTCGACCGCCGACACCGAGGAAGAAGGCTGGCGATACACGCAGGGAGACAAGAACGCGCGACGCCCGCCCGAGCTGCTGACCCGCGACCACGTGGCGCGCTGCATCCGGCAGGAGGTTCGTGAAGGGCGGGGCAGTCCTCACGGCGGTGTGTTCCTGGACATTGCGTGGATCAAGGAGAGAATTCCGAACGCGGCCGAGCATATAAAGAAGAAGCTTCCCAGTATGTATCACCAGTTCAAGCAGCTTGCCGACATTGACATTACCCAGGAGCCGATGGAAGTTGGTCCTACGACCCACTACATGATGGGAGGCGTCAAGGTGGACGCCGATTCCCAAATGTCGGACGTGCCAGGCCTGTTTGCGGCGGGAGAGTGCGCGGCTGGCCTGCATGGCGCCAACCGGCTCGGCGGGAATTCACTTTCCGATTTGTTAGTCTTCGGCAAGCGGGCCGGTGAGTACGCCGCGACGTATGCAAAAGAGAACTCGCTGGGCGCGGTGAAAACGGATGAACTCGGATCCGCGGAAAAGCGGGCGCTGCAGGCCTTCGAGGGCAAGGGGTCCGACAATCCGTACGCCGTACAACATACATTGCAGGACGTGATGCAGGAACTGGTGGGGATCGTGCGCCAAGAGCAAGAGATGCTGCAAGCGCTCGAGCGCCTGCGAGAGTTGAAAGGCGCGAGCGAGCGGGTCGGCGTGGATGGAAACCGGGAATACAATTCCGGCTGGCACACGGCGCTCGACTTGCACAGCCTGCTCTCCGTCTCGGAAATTGTTACCCGGGCGGCGCTGGAACGGAAAGAGAGCCGGGGGGCGCATTTCCGCGATGATTTTCCCACCAAGGACAAGCAGTACGACGGTTTCAACATCGTGGTGCGAAAAGGCTCCGGTGGAGAAATGCAGCTCACCCGCGAGCCCATTCCCCCGATGCGAGAGGATCTGCAGCAAATCATCCAGGAGATGAAGTAATGGCGACGGCCACGTTTCGGATATGGCGTGGGGAAAAAGGCCAGGGGAAGTTCCAGGACTACCCTACAGAAGTCTCGGCGGGCATGGTGGTGCTCGATGCCGTGCATCAAATACAGGCAGAACAGGCCGGCGACCTTGCGGTTCGCTGGAACTGCAAGGCGGGGAAATGCGGCTCGTGCTCGGCCGAAATCAATGGTATGCCGAAATTGATGTGCATGACGCGGCTGAATACTCTTCCACTGGATAGGCCAGTGACCGTCGAACCCATGAAGGCATTTCCGCACATGAGGGATCTGGTCACAGACGTATCGTGGAATTACGAAGTGAAGAAGCGCATCTCCAGGTTCGAGCCGCGGCCGCCCGACGCGCCCGATGGCACCTGGCGCATTGCCCAGGAGGATGTCGAACGGGTGCAGGAGTTTCGCAAGTGCATCGAGTGCTATCTCTGTCAGGATGTCTGCCATGTCTTGCGCGACCATCACATGCATGAACAATTCATCGGTCCTCGATTTCTCCTGTATGCGGCCGCGCTCGAAATGCATCCGTTGGATGTGGGAGATCGCGTGGAAGATTTGAGAAAGCAATTCGGCATAGGTCTCTGCAATATCACCAAGTGCTGCACCAAAGTGTGTCCTGAAAACATTACGATCACCGACAACGCGATCATCCCGCTCAAGGAACGCGTTGTGGATCGCTTTTTCGATCCGCTTTCGAAACTATTCCGGGTATTCAGCAATTCGAAAACCTAGGAGGTGTTATGCATTTCGAACTGAAATCCATTTCCGAGCAGAGCATTCCCGAAGCGCT